>WSSedB1CaDRAFT_10000046_pt1 | contig 67660 bp, 68 predicted proteins | sample WetSurSB1Cattail_FD_9460 | JGI IMG/M metagenome (IMG submission 9460)
CAAAGTTGCTTATGTAACATCGTTGCCCGCGTTTGCCGAAAGTGACATTTTTGGGACACCCCCTCTCCAGGCCCTAAAACTCGATCCGTGCAGCACGGTCTGTTGGGCCAAAAGTGATACAAACTCGCTTCAGCGAAAACGAAAAATTTATTAAGCTGGATCGGCCCGGAAACGCTACCAAGTGTACGTGGACATGCATCCTGAGTGTGTGCAACACGGGGCCGGCCATGGAAACCACTTTCCGGAAACCGATCGGGAAATTTCATTTTATTGGGCCGACCGAACGAATGACCGAGTGATCAAAGTTCTTCGTCGTGGTAGGCGTCAATGGTGGTGTAGAGAGGTGTGGAAACCTCGGCGGTGGACGCGGTTGCAGAATTTGAAGGACGACGACAGGGTTGAACGACGCGAACGTCAAACGTCCAGGTGTAGAGATCGAGCCAGGCGCGGTCAGTGTCGTTGATGCTGTACGTGGTGTCCGCTGCAGAAGCATGGTTGGACAGCCAATCGTGGCGAAAGGCAATGAGCAGTGCATTGAGCACAAAGGCCACCAGGTTGACGAGAGCGTCTTGGAGGGTGAGTTCCTGGGCCACGCAAACAAAGCAAACGAGAATGGAGCTGAAGAATGAAAGCACCGACATCTGTACGGCATTGAGGTCCCAAGGCGAGTGAACTAGTCTGAGCAACAGGACTAGCGTCCCTGTCCACACCATGAGCACAAAGCAAAGCGTGGCCAGTGCATGGATGAGGAGAGCTGAGGACACGCAAAGCATCAAGATGCTCCCGTGCATGACTGCCATAAAGTAGACAAAGGGGAGCGGGTACTTGGAGCGCCGGCACTCTAGCATGGCCAGGTAACAGAGGCTCAGCACCACGAGACCGACCACCATTGCGACGAGGAAGAAGACAGCGATCCCTCCCTGTGCCTTGACAAAGAGAGGACAGACGAGCGTGGCAAAGAGCGTAGCCGTCCAGCCCATGAACTCATTGATGAGCATGCCAATGAGGACCCTGGAGATTGGCATCATGCGTGGTCCATCACCGGCGATGAGATTGCTGTCCAGGAAGTCGTCGCCCGTTGCCGACGATGTTGACCTGTCTGCGGCTGAATCCTTTGACTCTGACCTCTGTGACGACGGCAGCGGCAAATGCATGGGGAGCGGGAGAATAAAGGCGTCATCCATCATGAAGCATGACGTGCACTGCTTGACACTAACAGATGATGAGACGCGGCTGCGATATGCGTAAGGCTTCCTGTCGAGTGAAAAAATATTTTTTTAATTGGCGCCTCTTTTTCACACGAACAAAAAAGTGAATGTCAACGGGACCAGCTGTGCATGAAAATTTATGCTGTTTCAAAGGGCGAGAACGACACCAAACTGACAACAACAACAACAAAGATGATCAAGACGGAGAAGCCGCCCATGACCGATGAGGAGAAGAAGGCCGACCGTGCCCGTCGCCAGGCCGACCTCAATGCACTCCTCGCACAGGCCGAGCGAGAGGCCAAAGTCCAGACAGAGTCTGCCGAGTCCATGGCCAATGCCCGTGCCAAGGAGGGCTGCGTGACGCTCAATGGGATGTTCATCAGCTGTCGTATTCCAGGTGCCAATGCCGCAAAAACGGCAGCTGAAGGTCAAGGTGGTGGCGGCGGTGGCGGCAAGAAGAAGAACGACCCGCCCATGGCCATTGACGTGATGCCTTTTGTTCGAGCACTGGCCGCACATCAGGTGCCGGGGCTTGAGTACAGAGTGAAGAGTCCGACGTGCATCGAGATTCCCGCGCGAAACGTGGACCGCATTAAGGAGGTGCGCGAGAAGATGAAAAAGGTAACCCTTCCATGACTTCCTCCCCCCATTCATTGACTCTTGCGGTGGAAATAGTCCAAGGCGCCCGAGCTTCTGAAGGAGTTGGAGGCCGCCCAAGAAATCGTCGGCTGGGCGCCCATTGAGGAGGGCAAGGCCATTACGCTCAAGACGTTTTCGCGCGACGCGGCTGCCAATCTGATCCCTCTGCGCATGGTGCAGCTTTTTTCGGTGGAGGCCCAGTTCCAGACCTACCCGCGAAAAGACACGGGCCAGATGGTGGAGAAGATCGAGTTCATGTGCGGCATGCCTGTAGCAGTGGTGTCGCCGTTCTCGCCCAAGGTGATGCTCGCGCGTGCCATGGATCTGCACCAGCTGCCTGTCCAGCTGGCAGACGCTACCAACCCTTATCCGGGAGCCATGGTCTCTTACTTTGAGGCGTACCTGCGCACTCTTGACGACGAGGACGAGGGCCGCGGTTGCGTGATCAGCAAGAAAGTCAGCAACTCGAGCAAGACCGAGGACTATCTCTTCACTCCGCAAGACAAGCCCACTCAGCTGGCCATGACGTATCGCATGACCCAGCTGCAGGACGCCAGCAACCCCACGTTTCCCGTGGCTGGTCAGTTCTTGGTCCAGGCGCAGTTTTTCGAGGGCAGCGCTGAGGAGCAAAAGGGAGGTCGCGCCATCTTGCGCCGCGAGTTTGGCATCAATGACCCTAAGGTCTGGAGCGAGATCATGTCTGCGCAGGCCATCCCAGCCATCATCGCTGGTTCCATCAACATGAAGAGCTCGCTGGCCATGAACCCTGGCCGCGACCACACCAAGGACACGGGATATGTCCCCTTTTACGCCAACGCAGTGTACGCGGAACTTCGTCGCTACTTGTTGACGCGCTGCCTCAAGGTCAGCAAGGCTTGGGTCTGGAGGAAGCTCAAGCTCGGAGGCAACCCCAACGACAAGGTCCTCCACATGGATCGTTCCAACCCCAACAACCAGAATCTTCTGAACAACGCCAACCTGCGTTTCGACGAGACGGACAGCAGTCGCACGCTCATCAACGGCATGGTCATCAACATTGCATCTTTCACCGGGGACGTCAACGAAACCATTGCTCGCTGTGCCACCCCTTGTGAGTTCCGCGTCCTTCATTCGGTCCCACTGGATGATGCCACTCGTGTGCAGCTCGCCCAGCTTGACACTGCCGAGGCGGAGAAGTGTCTGGCCGGAGCGGAGGGTTCTGTCAAGCCGCTGGAGCAGCCGACTGTGGTCATCTACCTGGTGGCTACGTACTCTGAGGAAGAGAAGGTGAGTGTCTCCTCCATGCATCTATGTTGATTCACATAATGGTGAACAGGCTGCCGAGGACGAAGCCGAGGGCATGTGGCTGAAGCGACTTCGTGACGACCGCGAACGAGCAGCTGCAGCTTCCAACAACCCCCGTCGCGTGGTCCAGGACGAGGAGCCCGACGGCGGAGAACCCATGGAGGAGGGCGGCGACGACGATGGCAAGATCGGGACACTTGTTCAGTCGATGGACCCTGACGCCTTTGTGCCTGACTACGCTTCGTCGGGAGTTGGTGCTGATGATGCACAGGACGAGAACGGAGAGGACGATCCCGATGCCATTGCCGCGGCGATTCAGCGCCAGCTGGAGGAGGAGATGGCCGCTGCTGCTGCCCCTCCCAAGGGAAAGCGTGCCCCTCATGCTGCGATCAAGGACGATGAATCCGAAACGTCCAAGCACGGCGGAGGCTCAAGGAAGCGAGGAGGCGGTGCCCGTCCCGCCAAGTCCGTTCGCACCGACGTGGGAGATGGAGAGTGAAAAGTGCCGGGGAAAAGTCCCGAAGAAAAATCAAGAACAAAAATTTTATGAAACGATAATGCTGCCGTAAGGCAAACCGATAATGCAAGCCCATGTGGCTTTAAACGACCTCATGACTGAGACCTCTTGTTTGATTGTATGGCATGTGTATTGGCGGAAAGGGAAGAAACGCCTGTGACAGAGCCTGAGCCTTCTCGATTTCCCTCCCGAGAAAGCAAGGGAAATCGAGAAGGGTCGGATTCTGTCATAGACGTTCCTTCTCTTCGCCAACACGCGTGTCCAACTTGCCATCCTTCAATGAAGCCCGTGGCCAGCTGCACTTGGCTGCGGTAGAATCACGTACGTTCTGATAAACAGCCTCACGATCGTCGTTGAGCGAACAATGTCTTCCACGCCGTTGTCCAGTACGAAATGCACCTTCCCCGTCTTGTGGGTTCCCGTCTTGCTATGTGCACAGTTCACGACCCGGCGGATCTCGTCACCGTACAGCATCCAGGAACCATGTCTTATGCATGATGCCCTTGTGACGGGACGTTCATCCCACACGCGAACTCTGGTGTCGGCGATGCGTTGCACCTTTTCCTCGTGGTTGACATCCATTGTGGGAGTGCAAGTATGGACTCTTCGTGAGTCAAAGGGGACAATGTTATTGCTTCGCAGTTATTCTTTTCTCCAGTCTGTCAGCCCTTGACGCGTTCCGGAGTGGCTGGAGGCTGTTGCTGGACGACGACGACGGTCTTTTGCAGTGACGGCGAGGATGCGGCAAAGGCAGGATGTACAGCAGCCTTGGGCATCGGGGAAGCGGCGTGCGTCGCGTTGAAGCGATCCACAATGGCTGTGGACGAGAGGGATCGTGTCGCGGGCTTCCTCCGATGGGTCGTCGAGGCTGTTGACGCTGCTGTCGCAGGAACCTGGCCCGTTGCAACAGACGGAGGATGATCTGCCATTGTGCCTCGCAGTTCATCCAAATGAGGCCCTCAGAAAGGCCAAAGTGAATGAAAATTACGCGCCGGACACTCTTTCGCTCTTCTTTGGAGCACAAAAATAATTTTCTCGACGAGGGGAGAAACAAGGGAGGTGCAGATGCTGAAACGCTTCGTCATGCGGTCGTTTCCTCTGCGCCTGGGTGTCCGTGGCCTGGGCGACAACAACGACTGTGACAAACAGCAGAGATTCTCCGTGGATCGTCGCACAGAGGACAGGCAACAGCGTTTCGAATGGCAACAACGAAGCGAGGCAGCAGCCAGTTTCTGTTATGTCACAGGGGCGTCTGCCGGTTTGGTCCTACTCACCGAGGGCATGCCTGGCTACGGAATCGTCGTGGGTTGCGTGGGCTGCGCCTTTGCCCAGCTCTGTACCGTGGAGTATGCAACCAACCGTGCCGGGGTCATATCCAGGGCAGCCAGCATGTTGGTGGTCGGGGTGGCCGGGTTCTGGATCATTCGCAGTGTTATCAAGAATGTCAACGGCATGAACGAGCGCTGGGAGGAGCAGGCAAAACGTGTGGCTGCAGCAGAGAAGGATTAAATTTTCTTAACCGTTATCCAATTGGAGAGGCCAATCTTGGAGCTAAACGATCAAAATGCTGCCCACGCTGGATCTGTCCGTGTCGAACAGTGCACTGGGTCCGCAGCACATTGCCCTGTACCACGACGTGCAAAAGTGGCTGGCCAACGAGCGATCTCAGTTGGGAGCCAACAGGAACATTGAGTTGGCCAACCCCAAGCCCACTGTAGGAGGCATTAGCTGCGAGTTGCGCAAGGTTGTGGAGCTGGAGGACGACGTCCGCGAAGTGTTCAAGAAGTACCATCACAAATGCGGCTACGTCAAGTGCCGACACGATGATGTGGGCAAGGCCAATGTGTACACGGTCACCCTTGCCACGGATGCCAAGATGGATGTCTCAACTACTGCATCTGGAAGTGTCGGCATCGGTGCCCGAATTCTGGATGAGCCGAGGGCACTCATTTTACTCATCCTGTTGGTCTGTGTGTGCGCAGCCTTCACCACTTCAGGGCAGTCATGGCTCAGTCTGGCACGAGGTTTGTCCGCTCTTCTGAGCCCCGCACGCTCCCACCCATGAGCCGTGCGTTTGACGAAGCCAACAACGGCGGGGGCGATCATTCCCCGATGAATACACATGATGATAATCCCGTCGGCTGGCGCACCGAACCCCATTCGAGACGTTCTCTTGGGTTTGCCCAGCAAGGAATGGAGCAGGCCTCATTTCGCGGCGGTGAGCCTCGAAGTCGAGCTGTGGCCCCCATGAGCGCAGAGGCCTTGTCCCGACGTGGCCTTGGCGGTATGACAGCCGAACAAGGATCGCGGGTCTACGCGGGCAAGGTTCTGGTCGGAGAAGTGCTGTCCAAGAACTACGACCTGAGCGCTGTGGAGTCGGAAGACACGTCCAGTGTGCTGGCCACTATTCATTGCATCGTGACGCTGGAGGACCGCGTCCCCGACCTGGGCATTACCGTGAACCGAGAGCCAGGCTACTACGCCATTGTGGTGCGTGGCTTTGACGAGTTCATCGACATTGTCAACTGGCATGGCAAGGTCCGCATGACCAGTGGTACTGGGGGTCACAACAAGATGAGGCTGGTGCACAACTTCTTGGCCAATCCTGGCACGGGGGTGCTCATCGTTCGAGTTGGGATGCGGGAGACTGGAGCAGCCGGCGCTGGACTGCCCATGCTACCTGGGCTTGAACCAGTGGTCGCATCGCTTGGCACTGTCACGGGGAAACGGTCCCGTTCTCCTGAACGCGAGACAGAGACCGGTCCAGCCGTTGACTTTGAGCTGGCCAGGCGAATCCTGGAATCACTGCGCGGGCACTGCAACATGGACGAAGTGGAGGCTGGCGATGATGTTCACAGACTCTTGACAGTCCTGTACCATGTGACCATGCTGGATTCAGACCTGCCCCTGCTCGAAGTGAGTCCCGTGCGCCGTGACGACTCGGGTGCCTACGTCATGACCTGCCGTGGCTTCATCCACGTCCTGGACTTTGACCAAATCTATGACCGCATCGTTCGCCGAGCCTCGACAGACGACGCCCTGCGAACCGTGCAAAGCGTGGCCTACAATCCTGTTCAGGGAGTTCTGGAACTCTGCGTTACCGGAAGTCGCGCGGGTGGACCAGGGAAAAGACGCCGAGCCGGTTCCATTGTTCTCTGAGAGTGTAGAATACAGAGAGGACAAAGCGGCACATTCTCGCCCAATGAGCGTCACACACGAGAGACAGCTGGACGCTCCCCTGGCAACCTACGACCAGTCGTCCATTGAACGTGATGGAACAATTCAAGTGACAAGGACTCGTGACATTAGCTCATGGAAGATCCTGGTGGCCATGTTTTTCGTCTTTGTGGTGCTGTGCCTGACCACGGGGATCCGCTGCGCTACGGATGACAGCTGTGCCATTGTGGATGAGGTCAAGACATGCGGAGGGAGCGCCAACCTCACATGCACCGTCTACCAAGTTCCGTCCCTCGGCACCCTGCTAAACAATGGGGCCACGTCCACGCTGTCTGTGGTGGCCCTCAGCGTCCTGGTGGCCATGCACATCCTACTGACGGTGAATGTGAGCCTCATGATCGTCAGCTACAGTTGGTTGCCCGTGGGGGTCATGATGCTGGCCGTGGCAGGCATGTACGTGTTCTTCTACGTTTCGCTCATCGTAGCGCAATGGTACATCTCCATCTGTGCGATGATAGCACTGGCCCTCTGGTGCGTTGCCGTCTGCGTTGGACTACGACGCTACTATCTGCGTCAACCGTCGAAGCCACTGTACTGGATTTCGGTGGCCAGTCTCTCGGCCTACGTGATATGCATGTTGCTCTACATTGCGTTTAGTCCCATCCCCTACCAGCTCGTGGGCAGCAAAGATCTCGTTATCCTTCTTGTTCAACTGGGCATGGCTGTGAGCTGTGTCATTTTTGTGGTGGCGCTGGCCTTTCACACACGCTGCATCTCGTACGCGGCTCTGGTTGAACGAACTTTTGTGGCGTTTATCTGACATCCGTTCTCTGACATCACAAAAATAAACGGAGTTGGAGTCTGTTGCGGGGCAGGGTGATTCCCGGTGAACAAGCATGACCGACGAAGAGGTCGCGGCTGTTGTCAGCAAACGGAATGCGTGCAGGGGATGGTGCGGTCGGCTGTGCGGAACCTGGGCAACCATACAGGACAACAACGGCAACGGCAGCAACAGCATGGAACAATTGTCTCCGCGATTGGAAATGAGCGACGACGCCGAGGACTTACGCGGCGGCCCATTGGCAGAGAAGAAGTTTCTGATCCAGTTCCAGGCCACGCATTCAGACAACTACGCTGACACGCTGACAGCCGCCCAGCTGCAGCCCATGACCCGGAGTGTCTACGGAGTGCTTCGCTTTGCCTATCCAGTGTCTCAGACTAGCTATCACGACCCCTTGCAGGGCACCCACACATTGCTAGCCCTGGCCATCCCCGAGACGTACACCAACTGGGTCAACCACGATTATTGGCCCCACATTGCCATGCACTTGCTTGGAGGGTTTTGGCGAATCACGCTGGTCGCTGAGGTGGACTGGCGGTGTGAGAACGCAGAGGTTGGTCTGCTCAGTCTGGACCGACGGGTTGGAAGGTCGGGATCAGAATAAATCTTTTTGTTGTGCACATGGATGCTCTTACTCTCGGAAGAGACGAACAAGATGGCCCACCTTGATCAAGATGGCGCCGTGCAGAAGAAGGAACCAGACCTCATGGACCTCCAACGACGCATGCGACGAATCATCATGAAGCATGTTTCTGAGCACGTTGCAGAGGATGATATTCCCGCCGGATCTGCGCAGTGTCCCATGTGCGGACGAGTGTACAAGTTTTCCAAGGCGTCTCCAACCGAAGGGCTGCATTGGGAGCGTGAACAACATATCTCGGGGATCTGTTCTGACGCGTGCTGGCCAATGAAGTGAACCCTTCCTTTGTGTTCCTTGAACAGCCCTTTGAGGATACGCAAAGATGAACGACGAAGCCGACTGCGTACTATGCTGCTTGATGCTGGCATGTGGTTGTCCTTGTCCCGATCCGCCGCCACAGGAAGATACGAGAACACGACAACTGGAAAGACGAGTGACGCTGCTGGAAGGTCTCCTAGCTGACCAAAAGCGTATGAACTACGCGCCGCCATCGTCATCATCCCCGCCGACGACTGAGATGCAAGCCATCAGCACGACACCGCCTTCGGCTCCGCCAAGTGATGCCGAGTTGGCCGAGAAGTTTAAATGAATATGGGAAATTCAGAGGCAAACAACCACCATCACGGAGAATGAGTCAGGGGGCTTGGGACTGGCTCATGTGTTGCCTGGCTGGTGACATGTGTTTTCGGTCCCTCAAGGCATGGTGTCCAAAGCCACCGGACACACGCTTGCACGATCTGGAACGACGTTTAGCCTTTGTCGAGGGCCGACTCGCTGCACAAAATCCGATGATCTATGCCCCGCCTCTGCCTTCTGACAGCAGGATCAATCTCGAGGGTGGATCAGTTTCGCCACCAAGCAATCCCCACTGGTGCCACACGGATCCCTGCGCGGATAAATTGGAATGAACAGTGCAGTGTGCAGAGTGCAATGACGAGCGTAGCAGACATCAGACCGACCATTGTCAAGGGGAGATGGAGTGGACCACCCGTGCTGCCCTCCTGGCATCAATGCGTGAGGGATCCCAACAGCGCGGGAGGTCCCTTGGTCGGAGGACAGTTGCCCGAGCAAATTGATATCAGCCAGTACCCCTACCTGCAATACTGGAACAACGTGCAGCAAGAGTACGAGCGCCTAGTGGCATCTGGACAGCAGCGCGATGAGATGGACACGGAAGCCAATGAGGACTCCATGGGCGTGCCCCTTCCCGAGCCCACAAAGGACGGCAATGCATCCAAAGGCAAAAAGGCCAACGTCCGTGTCGTTTTTGATCAGCAGTGCGCTCAGATTGAAAAGGGCTTTGCACCTCTGGGATTGGTCAGCCCCGACGGCAAGAGCTTCAAGTTCATCATGCCTCCTGGACACATGGGCGAGCAGATCAGCAAACGTGTGCTCAACATCCCGTTCATGGTGAGGCAGGCCGCATCGCAACGCTACCGACGCTCCTACGAGGTCTATCTCATCATCAGCAAGGTGATGCCCGTCCCCCTTCATACGAGCCCGCTGGCCCTGCTCATGGTGCGAGAACCGGAGCGCTGCATGCGTTACAAGGACGCCATTTCCACTCTCCATGGACTGCACATTCTCCGCCACGCCATGCACGAGATGGACACGGAGAACATGACCCACAAAACGCGCTGCTGGTCCTTCTACGCCACCCTTGAGGCCTACGTATCGGAGCGTTTCTACGCCGAACTGGACCGCCTCTCGCAGGAGGAACGGGATGGAGGGGGCACCCGAGAGGTGGCCCAGGTGGTGGCTCGCAAGTTTGGAGACGCTGTGACCCGGTATGCCCTGGACATGGTGCACGCCATTGAGTGGTGCTGCATGGACATTTTGAAACTGCCCTACGAACTGCGCCACCTCTTCATGACCCCTCCTGAGATCCCCCGGGGAGAAGACCTGACGGACATTGCGTTTCGCCAGATGCGCATTCAGACGATTCGTTACGTGACGGATCGCAACAAGATCTACTGCGGTCTCTACGCCGACGAGGAGGATCCCGAGACAAAGCAGAAGAAGCGCGTCTTCAAGGGCATCGACCCCAAGGCTTGGTGTGCCATGCAGCTGGAGCATCCTCCGCTGGCTGATCGCCCCACTCTGCTGGGTGAATGGAAGCAGGACACGGATCCGCAGCTGGCAGCCGCGTGCCTTTTCGGCATCTACAACGGATGGATTGATATCCACACGCTCCGCGAGTACATGCGCATGCTAGAGGTTGACTCGAGACCCGAAACTGCAGCCAAGATGGCGGCCCTGTATGCTCGCAGTGAGGAGGGACTCAACACGGACGAAGCCAAGCTGGGCCTGGAACAGGGGAATAAGATGGACACCACGGAGGATGCAGCTCCTGTGGCTGAGTCGACCATGGAGATGGGTGGAGAGCAATGAACGACATGTCTTTCATTCGTCTTCTTGCTCAACCTCGTAGTCCTCCAGATCGATCTCGTTGTTGTCCTCGTCGTCATCGTCGTCGTCTTCCTGCTCCACTTGGTCCATGTCCATGGGCTCCAGGGCATTGTCTCCTTCGTCGTCGAGCAGACTGGGAGGTGGTGGAACCCCGTCTGGATCCTCGTCCAACACCACCCGGGGCTGCTTCTTCTTGATCAGATGCCGGCTGTCTTCAGCGTCGTACCCCTCGCCGGCACTATCCCTGCTCCCCGTGCTGTGACTGGACAGGCTGCTCCCGGCACCACCACCACCACTGTCTCCGAATCCCATGGAGATGCTCCTCATGAGGATGGCACGGGCCTCTTCGTCAAACGCTTCACTGGCCGTCCGTCTCAGCGGAGGCGCCTTCTTCAAGCCCTTGCTCGATGTGGACGCCGACGACGCCGATGTGGACGACGAAGTAAGGGGACCTGCCTTGGGTCTGATTCCCTTGGTCAGCACGACCATGTCCCCCTGCATGGTGTAGGACGTGCTCATTACAGTCTGGGGCTGCGGACGAGTCTGCTGCTGCTGCTGCTGGGCTGAAGGGGGAGGCAGGGACTCAATCGGGGCGGGGAGTGCCGTCATGTCAAAGTCGGAAGGCAGCAGATTGGACAGGTAGGCCAGTTCATCGTAGCCAGTCGTGGTGATGGTGGCCGTCGTTGCGTCCACGTCAATGTGGGCGCCGCCTCCGCCTCCTTCAGTCAAAGGCAAGGCTGCCGTTGCATTCCCCATGGCAATCTGGCGGCGCTTGGCCAGAATCAGTTGCTTCCTCGCGTGCCAGGCCTCCATGTTAATTGGCATCTCGGCAATGAGAGGCTCAGGCTGCAGGCCTCCCAGCGTCTGGCGTTTGTAGTCCACCCACTTGGTTCGATTGCGACTGTGGGGACCGGCACGCCGGCGACCATCTGTCTGCGCTGCCCCTTTGTTGGCCACCTCGGCTAGGGCAAAGTTGGAACGCGCAAGTCGGCCAGCCCCGCCCATGGTCTGCAAGACGGGCATGGGGCCCACCTTGGTCCTCTTCCATTCGGCAAGGCTCAAGTTGTAGGCTTGTTGCGTGGCAGTGGCAATGGCCGTGAAAGGACGAGCCGAGCTCTTGTCGATGAGTTCGTCATCGAGTTCATCGATGATTGTCAGCGGGTAGCAGATCTTGAGGCACTTGGGCATGAGCCCCGTGTGCATGCTGGCCGCGTCTTGGCCAGGTAGTTCGTTGGCACGATGGCGATCCTCGTTGAGTTGGAGGGCGCGTCTCACGCTTTCGCGCACAGTGTTGGGATACGATGGGCTGTCCTGAGGTTTCCCTGGGTGGCCGGCGCGATAGTGATGTTGTTTGTGACCCCACACATCCAGGTCCTCCTTGATGCTCATGGTGGTCTTGGAGCGCTTCTCGCGGTTGGTGGCGTAGGACTCCCCCACCTTGTCTGCGTGCAGTCTGGGCCCCGACAGAATGCTGGCCGTGGTGGGCGTGACGTACGCTACGTTGGGGGCCGAGTACGACTCCACAAATGAATATTCGGCCACCAGCTCGGGAGTGACGCGCAGCACATCAAAGAGCCCCACGTAGGTGACGTCGCGATCCAAGTGAACGGGGTCCTGTTTGCGGACCTCGTAGGCCAGCAGCAACTCCTGGGGCTGCCAGGTGGAGTACATGCAGGCCTGGAACGCGTCCATCAGGAGGTCATCGTGAAGCTTGTTGATGGCCTCTGTGGCCACGAAGAGAATCTTGTTCTTAAAGTCGCGCACCACAATCTGCAGCGGACTGAGGTTTGGCTCACGAGTGAGCCCGGTGTAGTTGAGGATGCCGGGGCTAGTAAGGTTGGTGTAGAAGTCCTCGCGAATGGGCTGGACGCGATTCACTCGAATGTAACCCGAAGCGTTGCCAGAGAGGCCCTCCAGCACGCTCTGCACCTCGTTGGCCCCCACCTTGATGTCGCAGCACTCGGCAATGTTGGAGTAGATGTCTTTGAAGTCGGCGCCGCCCACGGCAACGTAGTTAAAGTCGTAGAAGCGTCCACGATCCCCATGGTCCTCCTGCCTCCAGGTCCTGCCGAGCGAACGCGTAACATCCTCTTTGAAATACTGCTCAATCGTCTTGCCTCGCACGTACGGGAGCTTGGCCATGACCATGACCGCCCTGAGGACGGCACTGCGCAGCGGGTTGAGGAACACCTCCTCGGTCTGCGTCATGGTGAAAATGGCAATCTGCTTGGTGCAGTAGAGGTAAGGGACGAGGTCCATCAGCTGGCTCAGCTCGAACTCCTTGCCAAAGTACTTGGCCCCTGGATTGTCGTACAGGCAAATCAAGCCGTTCAGGACCGTGTAGATGACGGCCACGCGGTTCACCATGTCAACCTTTTCATCCATTGGGTTAAAGATTGAAAACTCAAGGGAGAACTGGGGGAGTGTTGCCTTGCGAATCGCATTGGTGTTGACGCCCTGCTCCTTAAAGTAGGCGAGGACGCGGGTGTGGATGTGATCAAACACGTCCATGGACGGGCGAGGCAAGATCTGGCTGTCGATGAGAACCAGCGAAATGGCCAGCAGGGCCTGCTTGACACGCCAGGCATGAATCGAGTCGGCCTTGCGGTTGCGATCGTCGTCGTTGAGATGCTCCTTGAGCGAGGCAAACTCGAACAGATCGCACTCGGAGCGAGTCATGATAAAGTTAAAGAAACGCGAGGCAATGGCCTCATCCCCGTGGCTGACCATCTTGTTGGTGCAGATCCACATGGTGGCATGGAAGAGCGACTCAATGGTCTCGGCGCGTCGCTCGGTACGTCCATTGGCCCCCTCGATGAGAACCAGCGTGCGATACGTGGCCTTGTGCTCCGTGGTCATGGACTTGATGCGTTCGGCCGTCCCAGACTTGTCCGCATCGGCAGCCTTGCCGTCCACCCAGATTTTCGGAGCCTCGTCCACGCGCATGATCACGCCCATGGTATCGTCGTGAACGTAGTAGGCCTTCTCCGACGACTCGAGCACGGGTGTTACCGTGTCGGGAATGGCCGTGTTGTCCAACGCCGAGTTGAACAAATGGGACTTGCCTCCCTCGGGGGGTCCATGGACAATGGCGCTGGGATGCATCTTCACATCAATGGAAGAGTGGCAGTCGTGGGCAGCGTGGTGGGCCAGGATCCATCGATCGGCCCTAGCCGCGAGGAACAGATCGTTCTTCAGGGCCAACCTTTGAGCGGGTAAGGACGAGGGTAAGCAAGGGAAGATAGAGGGTTACCCCATGTGGATCATGTAGTTGGCAAAGCCGTCCAAGGGCCAGGTGGATGGGTTCACGTCGTAGGGGTCCGTGGTAATGTGTTTCAGCGGTCTGCTGACACGACGCATGTCCGTGGCCATCCACGTCAGAATCGCGTTCATCGACGGATAAATGTGGTTGCTGGGCTTGAGCACATTGGCCATGTGGGTCATGCAAGCCTCACGGTGCTCTGCCAGCATTGAACAATACAGAGCGTAAGCCTTGGGCTCATTGGGAGGATCGGCAGGGGCCTGGAGCGTGGCCATGAGACGGGCATTTTCCAGCGTGACCTTTTTATGTTTAGTACAACAACTAGGGGCACAAGATGGATACCTGCCGAATACCACTGCGACGAGAAATCACATTGGGATCGAAAAACTTGCTGGGCAACACCTCGGGCCTCCCCAGGTCAGGGATAATCATGGCCTCTGCGTAGTCAGGGGCCAGCTCATTGGCTCCTCGACCATGCTCGTATCGGACGAGGGCATTGCTCGTCGAACGGGAGACTGAAGTCTTGAGCAGCGGGGCGGGCACGTTAAACCAAGGGAAATATTGGCTTTCGAGGCCCGCGCTTCCCAGGCGAGCCCAGACAAACCCCGCCATGAGGTAGTGGTAGGAACGCTCGGGGTCAAAGTACCAGCGATCGACAAACTGGCTCATGATCATGAGACGTTCCTGTTCCGCGAGCCAATTGGCACTCCCCTTGAGCACCTCCATGGATGCTTGGCTGCGAGGAACCCCGTACAGGCGCATGGTCTGCAAGGCCCACTCCACCGTGAAGAGCAGCGCAGGGTGCATTGGGTTGGGATTCCAGGCATTGCCGGGATTGGACATGCGATTCATGCTGTGGAGGTTGGCCTCCCTGTTCTCGCGCACCATGCGGGGGTCGTTGGTGATAAAGGCCGCCAGATCTAGATAGGTCTCGGCCTTGAAGTTGAGTAGCCCATTGGCGATGTGGTCGGGGTCCTTCATCTCTTCGTTAGCCGAGAGCAAAAAAAGTGTGGGGGAACAAACCTTCAGAAAGGGAAAGCGCTCGATGAGTCCAGGCTCGGACACCTGGGGACGACCACCCTGACCACGCTTCACTGGCTGGGACTTGCGTTGGCGGGACACAAAGAGGCGATGTTCTTCGCCCATCTTGACCAGGGTGTGGAAGGGAGTGCCCATGGAGAAGAGCTCATCCATGACGCAGAAGAAGACGACACACCCCGCGTCTTCATCGCGGTTCGGCTGGTTCCCCGCATCGGCACAGGGACGCCTCATGTTCTGCACGATGATCTTCACCTTTTCGATAATCTCCTTGCCCTCGCAGCTGTTGCCCCGAGCGTCCTTGAGCGTCTCGTTGAGGATGCTCATGATGGCAATATCCTCCTGGTCATCATCGTTCTCTGATTCGTCTTCGTCATTTTCATCATCGTCGTCCTCGTCCTCGCCGTTTCGTCTACGACGGTTCCCTCGACCGCGGCCTCGGCGTTGTCGTCCCCACCCACCACCACCACCGCCGTCGTCCTCCTCAGGGACCTCGTAGCGGACACCGTCAGCAAAGTCGTCCCCGTTGTCTCGCGCCCTGTCCACGCGTCCAGGAATGCGGTTGTCGTAGACACCCGTGTTGATCGCGTGGAAAACCTCGCTCAGACGTTTGTCGCAAGTCGAGTCCCACTTGATATCCGTCCCGACCTTGAGCAAGTGTTCATCACCCTTGCGAGAGCGGCCTTCGATTCGGCGGAGAAATGCCAGCTGCGAGCGTCGCACTTTGGCTGACCCTGGAGCACCCAAGAACACAGGAGTGCCGTTGTTGTCGTTGAGTTCCATCGCAAAGGTGAAGAGATGCAACATCAGCGCAAACTTGTCCGAAAAGGGACAGGTGGGGTCCCATTGACGCCAGCCATTGGCACCACGGGGGTAGGGACCGAGTTTTCCGAGACGTCCCTGATGGGAGGAAAAATTTTTTTTTCGCTTGGTTGAGAAACACTTGACAAAACACCTCCCTCCTCCTTCGGGGGCCCTCTGAGGACCTTGGGAAGAGGCAAGGCCAACACGGTGACAGGTGCTTCGACGAGACCGCGTTCCTCGGGGTTGAAGGGGTGGTATGGGGGTCGGGTGAAGAACAACGGGGCCACGAGACCGTCCGCGGCATAGCTGTTGGTTAGACTCGTCATCACGAGTCCGACCCTATGCTCGGGTTGGTCGTGAGGGACTGGTGACGGTTCCCGCACACCTTGCAAGAAGGATGACCTGGAGACTCATGCAAAAAATCCGCGGATTTTCCAAATCGTGCGCCGGGACGCAAAAATTTTTAAATCGTAGGACGACGACGCGGTGCAGGCGAACTTTGACACACCTGGAAACATGCAGGGTCAGACCATTGACGACGAGTTTTTGGAGGGTCTGGTCGAAGAGGCCTACGCCAAAGAGTTCGCCGCCAAGGAGGGCAACAAACTCTTCGAGGCTTTCTTGGATCAACTGCACAAGGTGCCCGACACCAACCCTCACAAGAAGATAATTCTCGATCGTGCAATTGGACGCCGTTACCACGACTTTGAGGGAGACTTGATGAAAGTCGGTCTCGTGAGTGATCTATCCACGGCAGGCCTGGATGCTCTCGCCAAGCGAGTGGCACATGGAGACTTTGACTTTTGAGCACAGAATCGCAATACATTGAATTCCCCCCTCTGCGTAGAATCACTTTGGCAGCTGGAGGGGGCCTTTCCTCTGCACTGTGCCCATGGAGTTGCCGACACTGGCAGTTGGAACAGCGGAAAACTTGGTGGCTGCGTTTGTCATGTTGTTGTTGAGGTTCGCGTTTCCACCGCCGGTGACCTGGGCGTTGTTCTGCTCGTAGTCCGAGTAGGGTTCCAGAGCAACATCGGCAGCCGCTGCTCGGTGGTCCTCAACGAAGAATGCAGCCACCAGCGTCATAAAGGTGGCGTAGGTGAGCCACAACACAAGGAGGCCCGCAGCCACAGCGGCAAAGATCTGCGGGTAGATGATGGTGCAGACAAAGTAACCCACAGCACCACCCCAAATGGGAATCAGTGTGACGAAGAAAGCGAGCTTGAGCATCCGGCGTCGGAAGAACATGTTGTACCATCCGCAGTGAAACACAAAGTACACCAGATAGAGGATGAAGCCCGCGACAAATGTGTTGTCATCGCCAGGGGCGTAGGCATGCCAAAAGAGGTACGCTCCAATCCCATTGAGAGTGTCCAGCACAGTCCACACAACGGGGAAGATGATGCGATGCCGCGGGAACACGGAGCTGTGCACCGTCAGATGCGTGTAGAAAGTGTCATCCTTCTTGCGGTGTGGCGGTTCCACCAGCAGGTTGTAGATGGGCCAGCCGATAAAGATAAAGGCCGCCAGGACGTCCAGTTGAAGATCCGACATCTCCGCCAGGGGATCAGTTCCCGGGAGCGCACGGCGACGAGGTCTTCCAAATGCAGTGAACTAAAAAATTGAACGCACTACGCTTTGGTGTTGAAAGAGTGCGAAAAAACAACTAGCTGTTCAAAGTTGTTTTATTCAACGTCTTTTGCGAGAAGGAGGGCACAAAGCCTCCCTGCGTGCACTACAAGGAGCATGGCCACAAAGCACGTGGCCTTTCTGCACCCGTATGCGGCTCAGGCCGAGCTACCGCCGCCTGTCCCGAGTGCCGGGAGAGGTGTGCAACAGCCACAACAGCCGCAGCCACAGCCGGCCCAGGCACTGTATGATCCAGTGGCAGGGGACGATGATGATCCCATGGATGAAGGTCTGGATGACGAGGAGGACGAGGAACTCTTTGGCGCTGATGTGGAGATGTTGGTGGCTGGAGTTGGCCTCGACGATGATCAGCAGCCGGCAGACGCCGACGGAGAAGACAATGGGATCGAGATGAGGAGCGACTTTCGCAGCCCCCGAGACGTACTGTTGGGCTACCAGATGGCCGAGGAGGAGCGCAAGAAGAACAAGGGCCGAGCGTTGAAGAGAAAACCCAAGACAGCCCGCATCTGGAGCCCCAATGGGCAGTACAAGCTGGTGAGACGTGGGGTTCCATTGCTCGGAGATCCAGATTCCATGGGCAAGGACCTGTGCGAGGCGCACTTTTTCTACTTTTGCCATGTTCCGCTGGATGATGGACGAGAAGTGGAGTTTGCCAGTGATCCGCAAAGACCGCTGTGGAAGGGAGTCTTCAAGGTTCCCCCAACCTGCGGCGTCACGGGGCCCGATGAGTATTGGAACCCGACCCAGCCCAATTACAAGACCATCTACGGGCCTCGCATCAAGGAAGATGGCTCGCGTGACCCGGGACGCAACAAAGACAACCAGCCCGAGGATAACATGGTCGTCACCCGTGATGGACAGCGCCTCCCATATTGGGTCGACGAGTGGCAACGTTACAAGGACAACGATTTGGAACACAAGCTCGCCAGTCGCCAGAAGAAGGCCGCCCAACACAAGGTGCTGTTGCCCGCCGGTCCTGCCATTCGGCCGCTGCAAGGAGCCATGGCGGCTTGGGTGAACAGTCCCAAATTTGCAGCGACCACCCTCAACGCCGACGCTTTTCTCAAGGCCAGTCTTGCCAACCAAGTGGTGAGTCGCATGGGACCGGCGGCCATTCGATCGATGAAGCGTGCTCCACCTCCTCCTCCACCGCCGCAGCCATCTCCTCCTCGGGAACCTGTCCAACCCGAACCACCTGTCATTGTCGCCGAGATTGCAGAACCTGTGCCTCCGCCTCCCCCGGCTCAGACTGTGCGGCAACCAACCGTCCGTGTGGATGTCAGCGAAGTGCGAAATGGCTACGCCATCATCAAGACGGCCCCTCCTCCAGCCGATGAACAGATTGTACTGCCACCCTTGGGGAAGATGGCCGACAGAATCTTGGAGGCAGCGAACGAGCGTCGTCGTCAAATGGAGGTCAAGCTGGAACCTCCGCCGGCTCAAGCTAATGGAATGGTTCCAGTCGAATCCCTGCTGGGAAATGCCGCCCTCCTGAAGCGCTACAAGTACCAGTTCCTGGGTGGCGCCGATGACGCACAGGGCGCGGAGAAGTGCATCGACGACTTTATCGGGTTTCTCGTCAAGATCCTGAGCGAACGGGCGGCTGAAAATCTCATCAGGGCCATACTCCGCAAGGCCAAGTACGCGTTGCTGGGTGCAGAGGAAGACATTAATCAACAGGAAGACGCTGCCGTGCTGGACAAGTTTTTGCTGCATGTGGCTTCCAAGGCTACTGAGATTGCACACTAAAAAGAAAAGTGCATGCAAGCCAGTGACAAACGCTGCCCCCATCCATGGATACGCCCAAGCCAGTGGCATTAGTCCAAGAGCTGCAAGGACCACTGCCAGCGTCGGCTCCAAGACTACCACCTCCGCCGAAGTCAACGGCAGTTGAGTCCAACAACAAGACCGAGGAGGCTCCAGTGCTCGGGCCGCCTCCTCCTCTGCCCGCAGCAGAAGCGGCCCCTCAGATTCCCGGCCAATTGATAGTGGACAATGCATATCAGTGCGGACTCTGCACAAAGGGGCTGGTGACAGCAACACCATCGGTCGCCGACGACGCTGAACGCATTGTAGCCCTAGCATGCACTGACCCACCGTCTCATGTGTTCCATGGGACGTGCCTTGATGAATGGCGCCGTGACGGGGAACTGGGGGCTACATGTCCTACGTGTACATTGAATCCTGTAGCTGTTTTGCGCCGGGCTGCTGTGTCCAAGGCCTTGAAAGCAAAGATCAAGAAGAAACGCGAGTCCTGTTGGCGAACCTTTTGGGCGGAATGGTCCCGGCAACGCTACTACGTGACCGTCATCATGCTATCTGTGGCCATGTGCCTCATTGTGGTGCAGGTGCTAGAAGAATGGATCCGGGGCTGGAACTACCGCACGGAACTCTAGCGAGATAAAATGCAGTTACTGCGAGGAAAAAGAAAGGGATGAACCCTGATGACGCTATCAATGCCAGCGCCGCTCGCATCAGCATGGTACGAGGCAGTGAGATGCGGCTGCCTCGCATCCACACTTGTCGACAGCGAGATTGTCGTCCGCTGTGCGAGTTGGATTTGATCAATGACGGACGCTTGGGACGGGGTTCCAAGATCATCGACAATCGTGTGTACGTCTGTATCCATCATCAGATCCACGTCTGTTGCTCTGATCGATGTCGGGAGTACCTGGACCGACCGGACGGGGTATGTCCCATCACTGGCCTCTACCATGGGCAGTCAGAGGGCATCGGTGGCGGCGGTGGTAGTGGGGGCAGCGGATATGTACCACCAGAGAAAAGGACCGCCCGCTTCAAGCCTGGGCTCAGCGTGATGAAGCGCGCCACCCCTGTTCCTCCAGAACCGCTGACAGCAGAGGAACAACAGCTGCATCTTTATTCCCAACCGGGTGCAAAACATCAGCGCATCGACAACGACAATGTCCGTGTCAAAATTGAACCTGAGACAGCAGCCTCGACGTCGCAGTCTTCGCAAGATGATGGGGACTCGTCTCTTGCACCACAGACAATCTTTAGCAACGCAGTGGCAGTTAAGAGTGAACAGCAGCAGCAGCGGGATCGGGAAGGCACGATAGGATCGGCACGGACCATTACCAGCACGCTCCCCGAATCTGGGTTCTACTCATTTGGCAGCACTGTGGTCAAGAAGACAAACAAGCACTCCAAACGGGGGCTGCGGTCTGGACCCCATGGCGGCGGAGGTGGAGGCGGTATGCGGAAGAAGCCCGTGCCAATGCAACGACGCCGTGACGAAGCAGAATTTATCGTCACGCAGCTCCTGTACTCGAGTACGCGCAAGGCCATTATCAAAGAGAAGAAAGAGCGCCTGGCCAATGACAAGCTCAAAGCCCTGTTGGCCTACTACAAGGATCGCGTGGGCGTCACGTTTCCCATTATGGTGGAAGTGGAGGGCATCAAGGCCATCTACGACGTGGATCTGCCCACGCTTCGAGATTTGAAACGAGATGAAACCCGGATTAACCACTACGTGGAAATCATTGTGCGGACATGGGACATTGTCACCAAAACTCCGTGGGGAGCACAGAACCCTGGCTACAAGTTTGTGGCCCATGCTCTGAGCGTGCTGTACAAAATGCGCTCGGGCATGAAACTAAACAATCTGCAGCTCCTGCCCCACGACAGTTACCTCTTTGCACTGCCCATTCGTGGGGATCTGTGGCGCTACAACGAGGTCTACAACAGCAGCATTGTCACCGAGGGCATGAAACACATTCGTTCGGCCTACGAGTCTGCCCTGGCAGCTGGGTGGTCTCCGAGTGCTCTTAGTGTAGACTCAATCTGAAAAGCGTTTGAATACATTTTGCCGCTTTTGGAAAGAGCGCGGATATCTTTTCTGTCCCTGTCTCTTGCAACAATAGGAACAGCACCGTGTGTTTCCATGGACGAGGACTGGGAGGAGCAGGAGAGCGAGATCCAGGGACCGGCTCGATCGCTCACGCTCCTGGACCGACTGAACAAACGTGGCAAACGGCGTAGACCCCCACCCCTGCGATCAACCATTCCTATTGCGAGCATCGCACCCCCAGGTTACGGGCCGTGGTGGACCTTTATGCTGGTCAATGTGGCGGGTGAAGGCGACAGCAAGAAACAGGCCGAGGTGCGTATCGACACGGACCCGGAGCTCGTCAAGGTTCTCTCATTGCTGTTGCCATCCAATTTCTCAGATTGTGGAGAAGGAGATGAAAAACGTCATGGACCGCGGGGCTTGGGTTATTGTCATCAAAATGGGGCCATTTGACGACCTCAACATGGCTTGCGGGGCACTGGCCGAATGGTCAGATGGAACAAGGGGCCAGGGTCCCCGGCTGGCTCAAGGGATTTGTCTGTGGTGGGAACGCTATCGACAAAAGGGCATTGAACTCTGGGTCATCAACCAATGCAAGCAGACTGTGCAGCGAGTGGTCCAGCAGCGACGATCACAGCGCCGAATCAGAGGTCCAGCTGCAGTCGCAGGCTCAGTGGACGACGACGACTATCACACGGTGCGGGATATTCTCTTTCCCGAAGGAGAGAAGCGGAAGCGACCCAAGACGGCCTTGGCGACAGCGTACGGGTCCAAGGTTGCCTGATGTTCCCCCAATGAATACAGGACCGATTCATAACAGAGCAAAATGTTGCCCTCGTTGTACAAACCAAAGCAGATCAAGGAAGCTCCACGTGGTGCACAAAACGAGCAAATGCGGTTTCTTGGGCCGTCAGCCCTGGAACAACTGAACGCATACTTGGCCGCGAATCCAAACTGTAGGCTTTTGGCGGATGGGAAGGAGATCAAAGAGGAGTTGACTCGGGAAGTGGCCGGTCGTGCCCGAGAGATGCTCATACTCGAGACGTATGTGGTCTCCTACGACGGACCTACTCCAGGAATCTTCGGCGGCAAGGTTTATCCACCAGGTTACAGGGCCTCTTCAGACCCAAGCGCAGTCGTGTTTCCATCTCCATCTTCCACCACCACCACCAGCGTTAATGGTGCTGAACCAGTGGAAAAGAAACCGCGGGAAGGCGACTCGGAAGATCCCTTGTTGTGAAAAAAACATACTCTTGCTTGGAGGGGTGAATGTCCCGCATGGAGGTGCTTGTGGTGTTTGGGCTCAGCGGCCTGGTGGCCCTTGTCTACCGCAACATGAAGGTCAGGCAGATGCAGATGGACCTTATCCGGTTGGAGAACCTAGAGCAGAACCTGGACCAAATCGATCCACCAGCCACTGCGTCAGAGCGCCGAGCACTAACAGAGGAACTTGAGACGCAACAGCGAGCCCTCAAGCTTTGGTGGCCTCGCCGTCCACAACGCATTCAATGGGAGGATCTGCCCATGGACAAGCGCTTCAGCGCCTATTTCTAAAGCATCCATAAACCTCCCTCCTTCGAGATCAGTTTATCGGCAGTTTCCTCTGCGGTCAAAGAAAAAATTTTTTGTGATGTGTGAACTTTTCATTGGATCAAACGTCCGAAGAGAGGGTCACTTTCACAGCCAAACAACATGGAGTATGAACACGTCAAGGCGCGGCTCATGCTTCGCGTCTGGACTGTCAAACAGGACGATGTGATGCAGTGGGACGACAGTCGCTTCCCCGATGCTGTGTCGGCGGCCCTGGAACTCTACAGGGTCTCTGCCGCAGCTGATAAGCCTTACGACCATGCAGTCGTGGGCACCGTCTTGGCAAGCATGTTCACAGCCATGCAACAGCATGACCGTGCTCTCGGGTTTGTTCGTCAGACTCTCCTCTACTACTTGGAGCAAGAGCACGGCCCCCTGGTAGACATGGAGGCATATCGAGAGGTCGCCACCCTTTTCCATTACTCGCGGGAAGCCTGTCACAAAGGTCCGTTCCGCGCCGTTGGTGATGCATCGCAGCCCGTTTGCAAATGGCGCATCTGTGCTCGATGCGACAAGGTGGGCGCGACCTACGAGAAGTGTTCAGGGTGCCTCCGTGCCTGGTACTGCAGCGTCGATTGCCAACGCGCGGACTGGCCCACTCACAAGACTAGATGCAACTACTGTGTCATCTGCAAGAAGACGTTTGCAGCCACTGCGCTAGGAGCTCGCTGCACTGAATGCGGCAAGAAGCATTGCTCCACGGAGTGCATCTTGAATACGAATCACACGTGCGCATCCTTGGAGAAACCCGCACGTCCGCAGTACGCGAATTGTGCATCGTGTCTCAAGGTGGCCAGGGTTCAGCCAGTGGATTGCAAATGTCGAGAAGGGAGACACACTGTCTGCGACGACGTCTGCGCTCGTCTGCATATTGCAGCCATGTTCTGGGCCACCGTGACTACCCTTTGATCTTTCTCACGCACGGAATGAACTTTTTAATAAGCCCAGCTGTCCCCGCGTTGTTGTTGGTCCTTGCCCAGCCAGACGATGAAAAGTCCAAGGGCTGACACAATGGACCATGTTCCTGCGGAACTAAGCCAGGCACCCCGCATGTCAATGATGCTGTGGTGGGCCATGATCAAGGGGAAAATCCATGCTCCCGTGATAAAGATCCCACACAGCCACCACCCTACGTCTGAGCGTGTCGTCAGCCCGTCCTCGCCACTCATCAGGGATGCCGGCATGCCCCCGTCATCACCAAAGTGCAACAGGTCGCACGAGCAGATGACCATGAGGGACACGAATCCCAGTAAAACGGACACCACTGGTAGCACAGACTCAGCAGTGAAGCATGCCGCCGCTGTCAAGCAGACGCCGGAAGCCGTGAAAAAGGCCAATCCCAGCATAATGGCAATGTCGCACATCTCCCCTCTTGTGAGCAAGGGTTAATGCCCTGTGATTGGTACGATCCCCGATATCACGACGACAACTGGTTCGGAGTGCCACGGACACGGGACGGTGCGATCAAAGAGCCGCCAATGTTCTTCGTCGTCGTGTTTGTCACTCTCTACATGTTGGCTGAAATGGACGAGTTTTGTGCGGCGACCCCGCTTTCGTCGGCGCCGCCACCGCCGCTTCCGGTAGAACAAAACGCCACCTGTGGCAGCGGGAAAAACGCGGTGTTGTACACTCGTCACGAGATTTGGGCCGACTGTTTCATGCGACTAGGGGGTATGGCACGTCCACGACCGGGGGAACTGGACGTGAACAAAGTCTCTCGCTTTCGATCCGAGCATCTTTATCCATGGGAGCGCTGGTTCACGCCCAGTGCCGAACAGATTGTCCAGCGCTGTGACCAGCCCCCCTTTGACGGCTGGGTCACGCAGCAGGAGTTTGAGGGCACGCTCAATCGGCTGTGCCTGGCTGATGCAGATGCTATTTGTCATGCCCGAGACGTGTGCGAGAGGGAAACACGGCATCTTGGTGGAGGTTAAGAAGGACAATGAACCAGCGACTTCATCTGTTTCTCCATTCCGGTCGGGCTTGTGGATGGGTGAGATGGCCACAGACAGAACACCGGTTCAGCTCCGTGCGACCGAACATGAAAAGCGCCCGAAATGGATGATATGCCTTTTCTCCCTTATCGTAACAGATCCAGCAGAAGCACAGCATGGCAGCTGATTAGCACTGTCTGTAACAACGTTTTATTTGAAGGGCGGCGCCTTTTTCAGTTTTTTCTTCTTTGCTGCGAGGACAGCCTCGACCTCCTCTTCGACAACGATGCAGGCTGGCTTCTCCCGTTTGACCTGAACAACAGCAGGCGAAGGAGCTGTCTTCTTTTTGACTGGAGCTGCCGCAGCCTTTGACGATATCAGCACCTTGGCCGGTTGGCTGACCTTTTTCGGCTGTGACGACGGCGGCGGAGGCGGTTGTGCAGAAGTCATTGCATGGGTGACTTGTGCGTCATGGATCATGGCTTCCCGGTGAGCCAGCGTCATGTGATTGGGAACGAGGCGTCGCTCGGCTGCGAGAGCCTCGGCCAGCCTGTGCGGGTACTTCTTGTCCATCTGAGCATGCTCAAAGAGGGGATGGATGATCCGAAACGAGAGACGAAAGAAGGGCACAGTAGCCCTCGCAGACATGGTGTAACCGAGTCCTCTCCAAACGCAGATGCTCCCCTTGACGGGACGAAACGTGAAGGACGCTCCATCTTCATCTCGAGTCACAGTGACAGCCAGGTCGTCACTATCAGCCACGAAGAACTCGGTCACGTAGTTGTGTGCATTGTGCCAGGGATCCTCTCCAAACGTCCACGACGAGCTGGTCCCGTAGCTGATGAGGCAGCAGTTCCAGAAATCATCCGTCTGACGCGTCCGTTTGTTGGCTGTGTACAGCCTGTGCGACAGCATGCGAAGCCACTCAGGCATGCTGTGCGGAACAAACGCATTCCGCTGTGTCGACTCCAGAGCGTAGAGCCACTGGCCACGGTCAGCAAACCAAGCATGAGCACACGTCCCATGCGGGTCACCGGGGGGCCGAGGCTCTGGGTAGATGAATTGCAAATCGTAGAGTCGCTTCATGTACGTCTTGCGCTCGTGACGCTCACCCTCGGAGAAGACCGTGTAGGAGGGACCGTCTACGTGGCTAGCATCCACTCCGTTCACCATGTAGTCAAACGTGAGGCCTGGAAAACGTTCCCATTCCTCGGGCTCAACGGCGAATGGTTCTGTCGCTGGAGCGTTCATCTTTGATGATCCGAATCAAACCACCCCTCTGAGCTTAACAAAATTTGCCAGCCTTGTTGAGAGGCGAGATAAAAATATTTTTCTCTCTCAAGGGGCACACCAAAAAGGGAAGAACGTTCCTCTCCGGGGGCAAATATGCAATATCAGCTCACCGCCAACTTTGCCGATGGACGCCCCTCTGTCGTCTCACAGGCCAAGGATGCTCAGAGCGCGTTTGATACGTATGCCGCAATGTCCCATGTACCCGGGGTCAGAGCCGTTACCATGGTTGGAGTCAAGGAGCAGTATCTCGGACAAGGAGTTGCAGCGCTTCAGCATGCTCCGCCTCCCGCTCAACAACAACAACCGGATGCTCGCCCAGTCGCTGCCATGAGGCAATATGAACCACTGTCGCCCCAACAACAACAGCAGGACCAGGAACAACAACAGTACCAGCACAGAGAGGAACACCCTCAGTGGGCCAAGGTCATGATGACGGCTGCAGCTGCCCTAGGACAGACGCAGCAGCCTTCTGCTCCCATTGCCGCTCAGACCGAGCCGCATTACTATCAACAGCAGCAACAACCGCAACAGCAAGCGGCACGTCCTGCAGCCGTTGCTGCCACTCGAACAAAGACTCCACTCGACGAGTACATGCCACCCCTCCAGATTGGCGGATCGACTATTGAGACAAAGCGGTTCAAGCGCTCGGCCGACACGCCTGGAGACTTTAGGAGGCCAGCCCCGTCCACGCCACAACCTCAGCCACAGCCGACGCGTCACACGGAGACCTCCAGCACGTTTCTCATGCAGGACAATGCAGGCGGTGGTGGTGGCATCTATCAGGGATATCAGCGTCCCTTTAGCAAAGACGATGCCGACCTGCTGGGAAATGCCAAGTTTGTGTTGGAATCAAGTCTCAGCGCCAAGACTCATGCAGCTGGCCGCACTCCACGAGAGTTGGCATCCATCCTCATGCAAAAGCATCTTCCCTCGCTGGCCAACGTGGACTGGAGCCAGCAACCTGCCTACCGCGACGACTACTCCCGTCTGCTCGACACGTGCCAGCGCATTCTCACGGGACAGCCCGTCGCGGTGCCTGAGCCTGCGCCCCAGGGGAACAACGAGGAGCCAGATGAAAAATGAAACTTCATTTCGCAGGGTGAAGTCCCGCAGCAATCGCTGCCTCTGCATGCTGCTGGCGCTTAAACTCCTGCAGGGCTCTCAGCATGGTGGGACGGTAGGTGATCTCGTTGTAGTAGTTCACGGGTCCGAGTCCCGTACCAGTGTACATGAGCCTCTCCACCGGGTAGCATCCGTAGTGGTCGTGGTGAAGATTAGAGGCACGTGCGTAGACCTTTCGCTTCTCCTCCTCGGGGACATCACGCCAGTTGATGCCAAGTGACTGGGCCACGTTGGTGAACCGCATCTCTGTCCCATCGGCAAAGGGAATGGTGGGTGGCACAACACGTTCAACGGGCGCTGCCTGGGTAATGGGCAGCGGACAGTCGTGCAGAGCGTTGAGGGTCGCTTCAATATGCGAGTCGATTTGACGCATGCGCTGTTCTGCCCAGCCCTCCGCTTTCTTGCTGAGGTAGGTACCCGCACCCACGAGGGCGTTCAAAAGGGCAATGTTGACCGTGGCGATGCGAGTCGCTTCGTCCAGCGTCACGACTTCGGTGCGGGGCTCGTCGGCCTGAGGAGCCTCGTAGATTGCGTCGTCGTCGTCGCTTGCCGGCGACAGAATGTAACCTTCGTCGTCTTGCCTCTGTGGAACCAAAACGACTCCATCGTCGTCATCCTCGTCCTCGTCTCCGAAAATCTCGGGGAGGGGTCCCACGGAATGGAAAGGTCGCCGTCTCCTCTGGCGCTTGGGACGCCAGTCGCTGCCAAGCTCCACCAGATCCGGCGAAGCATCGTCGGCCTCTTCCTTCCCCTTGCCATCGTCACCGCGTTTCGCCAGTCGCTTGGAACGGGTTCGCTTCGCGTGTACTTTCCTCGGGCTTGTTGGGCCAAACTCTGCATCCTCATCCTCGTCGTCGTCGTCATCGTCCGGATCGATAGACTCGACGCTGCTGTGCTCTGGTTCCAGTCCTGGAGCATCAGGAGGGACAAAGTCGGGATCATTCTCTTCCAGCCAAATGTCAAAGTCCTGATCCTTCTTGCCCTTTTTCTTGGACGAGGCAATGGCCGCAGGGCCTCGATGCTTCTTTGCGTAGGTTCGTGTGATTCGACGTGACATCCTGACCCTGTCGCACTCTTTCCCCGCGAGGCGAATTTATTTTCCTCGTTCCTTCTCCTCTGCAAGAAAAAAAAATTTTTTTCCATGTGAATCCCCCCTCTAGGCGCCAGTTCAAATTTTCAAATTTGATTGTTGTGAGAGGGGCTGCAAAAGTTATGGAAGAACAGCAGTGGGACCAGTGGGACGTCAACGCGCATTTTGTTGGCCTAACGCCCCATCAGTCAAGACGGCGGCTGGTCAAGACGAGGACACCTGGAGCCCCGCGGAAGACTGCACGTTTTGTCCGGGGAATTGAGTATGTTCATCCAGACGGGAGGCGGGTGGTCCGACGGCTCGACGAGGATCTTGACGCCATCCGGGGTATGAATCAAGAATAAAACGTCTACTTGACACTGCAAAAGAGGGACGAAGTGTTCGCCTTGGTGATATGCTGTGCTACTGCGTCAAGTGCTACCACCAGGCGGCAAATGATGTACCATGGATATGGAGACTGTACGAATGGACACGCTGGGCAAAATGCCCAACTTGCGGAAACTTGGCTGACACGCTTCTGATGGAGTACGACGGTCGGAATTAAACCACCCTCCAGGGCGCTGTTCATTGCTTCTTCGTGGAGTCATCGGCATCACACGGCGTCGTCTTTATGGGAGGCTGAGGGGCAAAGCTCACTTTGCTGGCCGTCAGGTTCATCGAGGCAATGGCCAGCGTCGTGTTGCGAGCGGCCATCAGGATGCGCTGATAGTCCACACGCCGGGGGAGAGGAATCTTGGCCAGGGCAGCAGTCAAAGTCTCCTGCGAGAGCTTGCCCAGGTCAGCGGCCTTGCGCAGAGCATCCCGCCTGAACTCAGTGTCAATTTGGTGAAAGGCCAGCATTGTCACTTGCTTCAGACAACTGAGAGTGCGGCCCAACTCATCCATGGCCAGGTTGGCAGCAATGTGGGCCGTCCAGCGGCGAAACACTTCATCCCCGGAGCGTGTCTCCTTTTCCTGCTCCTGACGCTCCCACATGCATACGACGGTCCACATGGCGAGTTGTCGTTTGGACGTGGCCCCGTACTGCTTGGCCACGCTCTCTCTGCACGCAGAGGCGGCATCACTCAGAACAGGGAAGCCGTCCAGGGTTTCCAACACTAGCAGAACTCGCTGGGCCACATCGTAGGCGTCGTAGTTGGGCTTGGTCTCATTGTTCAAGCCAAAGGCCGGCCCATGTTCAGCGGCAAAGATGATCAGGTCGGCCGTCAGCTGACCACAATAGAGCGAGGAGAGTTCGTTCACTCGGGCTGAGCGAATCTGTTGCATGTTGGCCAGCGTCTCATTGGAATAGTGCATGGTCAGCTTGTCCACACCCTCCTTGCCTCCTCCTCCACGGATGTAGTCATCCAGTACGGCCTCGACCTTGGGGACATTCCCCGAGGCACCGACTACATCAACGACGACGACGACGATGAACAACAGCAAGATGCACGAGCACATCCCCATCCAATCAGTCATTGGGTATGTAACACGGACTTTGCCCCTGACCAACACTTATTCATTTGTTCAGATAGCGTCTGTGATGCCGGCCTTGCCAGTACCGGAGACTCTCTTTTGCCTTTTCCACTTCCCGCAGCGGGATGTTCGGTGACCATATCTGTTCACTCGCCAGGTGCATGCCGTAGTCCTGCAACTTACAACCATGACAGTCCAGTGTGCCACTGCACCAGTCCAAAACCGACTCGCTCCGTTCTATTGACATGCGGAGGCGACCCTATTGACCAAGTAATTGACACGAAACGGCCGACTGTTGAAAATAATTTTTTCCCCGCAGCAAAAAAGATTATTTCCGTGGACAACAGAGGGTCGCTTCAAATATCAGGATGATTGTGTTCCGCAGCTACCCGCGCAAGATTACGTACAGGACGCGATCGGGCACAGGCAACAGCGTCTTGCTCACGGACAATAGCATCGGGCTTGACGGACCAGAGTACAAAGTTTCCCGACACCTTGCACAGCTCATCACGGACAGGCTTTCAGCGTACACGGAGACACGGCCAATATCAAAGTACCCTTGGCTACAGAAGGCGTTCCTCTATGACGCGGAGCCCCTCACTCCTTCCAGAATCCATGCCAACGCCTTCCCGATGACCGCCAAGAAGGCGCTCAAGTTTGCCAATCGTATCCGTGACGTCATGGGCACTCCTCCGCTGGAACTGACTTTTCGCGTCCTGGATCAGGAGCCAGGAGATGATTGTTCTATCAAGGTTGTTGGTCTTACAGTATGGGATGCCCGGGTAGTGGACCGCGCGGCCGCCTGTCGAGCAGTGGCCGTCTTGTTTCTTAGTCGACGACTGAAGCAGACACGCTACTTTGACAAGGCCATGTGGGACATGCTAGCTTGCATGGTCTGGGCCACACGCCGCGACGACTGCTGGGAGCCAGCCCCACCTGGCAAGAAGACGAAGCCGAACCAAGGGACCGCCAAGCGTTACCGGAACGCTGCCTACGAAGCGGATTGCCGGGCCAACAACATTGCAATTCCCGAGTACAGCGACGAGGAAGTGAGACAAGACAACGACAGCGACGAGGAGGAGGGCGAAGAGTCTGGAAGCTTCTCCGTTCACGAGGAGGAAAGCAGCAATGAAGACGATTGAAGTCCGTATTTGGGGTTTATCTCCCCTTGCACCGTCGTCCCGTGTGGCGGCCCTTTTGCCAGGCCACGTTATTGGGCTTGGGCTTCTTCTTGCAATGTTCCTTGACGTGAATGACGCGACCCTTGGCGTCCCTGTTGTATTCATCTCGCGTAGGTCCCCTGGGATCTCGTGGACCCAACTCGTGACGGGGCGGGCGAGTCGCAGGTGGTCCGTAGATTGGACCATACGGCCCAAGTGCCCAGAGCACCCGTTCTTCTCGCTCTTGCTCGCGATCTCGACGGAGGTAGATGCCGAATCTTGGCTGACCATGTACGACCCTGTTAAAACCGAACCTGCCTTGAATGCCCAGGGGAATGTACCGTTTGTAATTAAGGTCCGGCTCGTATCCCCATTGGACCATGGCTTTGGGAGAGGCTGCGAGCCGATGCTCGATTCTAACTCGTTCATAAGAGGGCTCCTCGTCCAACCACGCATATTCGTCGTAGTCGTCGAGGAGGCCCGCATCGAGTTGTTCCATAGAAGGCACCCTGACGAGTTGATGACGGACCACTTCCAGTTTGACGAGACGACGGAAAATGAGTTCCTGACAGTCGCGGAGCAGGTCCTGCCACACGGCAGAACGGAGGAACACCCATCCGGCCAGCATCAAGTCGCAGACCACACTCTCCAACTCGTAATAGGAAAAGTTTTGCCCGCCCGGCGGATAAGCCGAACGTGCATAAAGCCTAGCCCCGTGGTAAGGACGCACATACATCCCGCCTGAATGACCATATTCATCGTCATCGTCGACATCATCGAGGGCATCGCCCACGTATGCACGCGGAAGATCGTAATGAGGTCCCCGAGCGGGAGCTCCCCGCGCGGGACCAAAGAAGGCATCCCAGGGCGAGGCCATGTGTTTGTTTGACCCCTCTTCTTCTTCTCCTCGTTTGGACACAAAATAATAATTTTGTGTCGTGGCGGTAGGACGCGACAAAAAGGCACAAAAATTTCACTTGCATTGTCGCTCAGGTTGGTAGGGTATGCCCGCGTATGCGCTAGAAAGAGAACATGAATCGGCCCAGTGCCCGTGAACTGGAACTAGAGCGACGGGTGGCCGTCCTCGAGGCCGAGGTGGTGCAGCTGCGGGCCTTTATGAATGGGGTCCGAGCCAGTTTGAAGCTGGAACCTGCGCCGATTCCTACAGTAGCTCCGGTGCCGCATCATCATCATCAGCAACCACAGCAACCCGCCGCCATCAGAGCACCACCAGCAGTGGCAAGGAGACACGGTGGTATCCGTCTGTGGATCGAGAACGTCAACCTGTTTCCCGCTCTGCTGGAGTCGACCAGGAAATGGCTGGCTTTTCCTGAGGAATTCATTGCCTCCAGCCCAGAGGAGGCCCGTGTCATTCTTGTTCTGGTGTGGAGTCCGGGCGGTCGTGCTGACGTCACTCGCGTTCCCTGGGACAGTTACTACAACAAATCAGTGTTTGCCGTCGTCATGGGACCTGGCACTGTGCCCGTTGAACTTCCAGCGGGTCATGTTCCAAAGACACGCACGGTGTCGCTCTTGCTCGGTGATGGGTTCGACGATCTCAAGGACGAGAAACAACGAGCACTCGCGCGACAGTTTCGCAGTGTCTTGAAGGCAGAGTTCCCAGGCATCCAGGCACAGATTGAGAGCTCTGTGACCTACCCAATGACCGTCGCCGTCCATGGTCTCTCCGCTGTGGGGGCCAAGAGCCACTTTGAGTGCTCCATGATTGGATGTCAAAACCCGGCCCTTTTTCATTGCGAGGCGTGCGCGAACCAGCTGTACTGCGGGGTGCACGCCAAGTGCTACGATTCGGGCCTCTGCAAGGCAAAGACCAAGTAAAAAGAAAAAAAAACACGGCGTTTATCCCTCCTTGTCTCCTGGGTCGTCGTCTGGAATGGGAGTAAACTGCGGTCCTGGCGAGGAGGGTTCGCTTGGATCCGCCGCCTCCTCCATGTCCACCTCGACGACGCCCCACAGAGAAGGCGTCCGTGACGGCGACCTTCCATATCTATTGTCATTGTCGTCGTTGTCGCTGTCGTTATCGTCGTCGTCGTCCTCGTCCGAATGGGAGGAAGACGCCGACGACGAATCCCATTCCAGTTGAGCATCTCGCATCCGATCGTTTCGCAGCTGTCGTTCCACGCAATAATTGCAGGCTTGAAGGGGACATTTCCCACAGAAGACAGCGCGACAGACCCCGTTCACATTTGCAGGGCAGCGACGCGTGCACTTTGGACAAACATGCAGCGTGCAGTCGTGGCAGACACTAAACTCAAAGTCGCGGTGCTCACGATAGTAGTTGTCCAGGCAAATGTGGCATGGAATGCGTACGTCAGTGCAGCTCGCACACCAAACATAACATTTGACTGGCCGCTCACATCGAACGCAATGCGCTGGTGAGTAGATGCGGGGTACCACGTGTTCGATGAACACGTGTCGATGCACGCGACATAGCTCGGGATTCACATAGCGACTCCAGCGATGTATGCACATAAACGTAAGAATGGCCCTGCGCCTGAGCTCGTAGTAGAGAAGCCAATCCCCTCTACTGAACGCGTCGTCTTCCAATGATATCCCTCTCCTATCACGAAAATCGTCGGCCCCTGACACTTCAATCCATTGCATGAGATTCCTCCGATAGGTCAGCTCCTTTGCCCGCCTCTTATCAATGTCGCGCTCTCCACTGAAATTGGCGACTTCGCAAATGGCCCTCAGAAAGAGGCTCCCAATGGAAGACTTGCCGGCGTCCAGTCGCATCTGCTCCATTGCACGGAGACTGGCTCTGGTGCAGCCCGGTAGCATGTAAGGCATAATGTCCAGCCTGAGCAGCGATTCGGTCTTGTGCAAAATGTCAATGGCTCCCACTGCCCCGGCCTGGACTAAGACTCGCACACAATCAAAGTGATCGAGGAGAAAGGCCCGCTGCAGCAGGGTCAGCTCGTTGCCCAGGCCGTACTCTGGAGGTGCACGCCAGTTCACCCATCTGGGTTCCAGTGCAAGCAAGGCCTTGAGTTCCTTGGGTCGATTGGAGTTCACTGCCTCGAGCGGGGTCATGCCAGCCAGACCTTGGCCCCAGAACATTGCCTCGCAGAAGAGGGTGCCACCTCTAGGGTCGCCATCAACAAACGAGGACTTGGCGGCTCGTGCCAGGAATTCGTACCCATCCATCTTGGCCTGGATCTTGTTTGCGTCCACATCATCCAGTCCGTCGAACAGGACGCTCCGAGCCCTCTTCCTCGAGTCGGCGAAAAGTTCTTCGCAAATGACATCCACATCGGCGTCCTCCTGGTCGTCTTTGTCATCCTCATCTGCTTCTGCATGCTCGTCGTCGTTATTGTCCATGGTTTGACCCCTCTTGCCGCCTCGCGGGTCACGATGCAGACTTTCCATTACTCGGCAACGTCCGGCGGGAGAAAAAAATTTTTTTAATCTCAATCCAGTCTGTCCGGGTCTGTGAACGCATAATCGACCAGGTCCGTGACACAATCTTCTAATGTCGCTCCCAGCATGTCCTGGACAATGTCCATGTGTTCAAACGGATTGAGCAACTCGCAGTGCATCTCTTCATGTTCGGAAGCGGTGGCAGTGGTGTTACTGCTGGCATCCGAGTCAGCCTCAGAGAAGGAAGGAGCGCAGTGTTCCTTGTGAACGGGCCAGTGTTCAATCGAGCATTTCTCGCTGCAGTAGCGAACAAGCCAGCAGCACGTGCACCACTTAAAATCAAAGCCGACCTTCTCGCAGTTCCAGCACCGGGCGCACTCGGACCTGTGACGCGGCCAGTCCTTGGTTTGGCACTCCTCCCCGCAGTACCAGACGGTGGTACAGGGGCAGTGTTCCATTCCCTTGGCAACGCGCTTACAGCACATGCACCGCCGCCAGTCGCAATCAGTGTCGACCTCGTCGTGATTTCGCCGTGCGCAGTCATTGAGATACAACTCAAACTCCTCCACATTCTTGCCATCCATGCGAATGAGCTGCCGGTGGTCATCGGAAAACGACGACAGCTTCGAAAGAGCCACGCGGAAACACTTCAAATGAGCCAGCGTGGCGATCATGCTGCCCATTACGAGGGCCTCATAAACACGCATCTCGGCAGGTGCCAGGTCAAAGGGGGAGGCATCAAACTCCAGGATCTCGTGTGCCTTCTCAATGTGTTCCATGGATTTGTCGGCACGGTCCATGCTCTGATAAACGCCCGCAGCCCTCATGTGCAAATCGAGGAGGAGAGAGACTGACATATGCGATGGCTGGTCCGGCTTAAGAGAAGTCCCGATAGCGAGAATGCCAAGGGCCGTTTGGTAGGCTTCCACCGCTTCTTCGTCGCGATCGGCATCCGTCAGGAATGTGCCACGAAGCATGTACAGACGAGCTGCCCCCGATGGAGAAAGCAGGCGGTGTTCGCCTGACAGATGGATCGTATGGCCAATCAACCGCGCTGCAGCCCAGGGGTGACCGCGTCGATGCATAAAGTGGGCAAACTTAATGGCAACGCCCATGTGGTCAATGCGTTTTCCATCTGTTGCGGTGTGACGAAGCCATTGCGTGGCGAGTGGGGCGATGCGACAGGGTGCCTCGCACAGCACGTCGACGGCCAGCAACACCTCGCATAATCTCCAGCGTGCCTCGCCTTCCAACGCCAAACAGTCGGCACTGGTGAGTGTCATGATGCCCTCGTGGGCAATGCGCATCCCCGCGTCGGTCCCCATGTTGGCTGCGCATACCGCCGCTCCGAGTGTCACGGAGACATCAGCGGCACGGGTCCGTCTAGAGCCCGTGCTCCACGAAGGCTTGCCAAGTGCCATGCACGCATAAGCGAGGCACTCTTTGATGCCGAACAAACACGTCCGCATACTGTGGAATTGGATGGCACAAAAGCCTCGCATCCAGTCGGCTTCGGCGTCTCTCCCTTGGCCAGAAGCCATGTCGCGTGTGATGATTTGACAAAGGCGTGCCGTTTCGGGACTGTCCGCAGGGGATTCGGTCGTCCTGCTGGTGGCGGTGTTGTTGTTGTTTCCATCATCACGATTGCCCTTGTCTCCAACAGTCCCAGTGACGTTCCATGTAACGCGTGTTGTCTCGTCATCTTCCTCGTTGAGGCTCATCATTGCCTGGCCCTTGACTCCGTCACGTTTCGCCCTGTCGCGGATCATGTTGATGGCAACGTTGGCACGTTCATCGGGCGTGCCTCCTTGAATCGTGGTCAAGACGACTGGCCGATGCGGCGACGATGGCGATGCTTCCACTGGAGGAGAAGGAGCATGCTTCGACATGGAGGGCACCGAAGCGGGAATGGGCTTCAGCGTGAATCCAGCCTTGGTCATGGCATCAAGCATAAGGTCGTCGCTCTCAGCTGCCCTGACCTTGCTCGCAGTGATTCGGTCAATCTCGGCCGCCACGGCCTTACTCGCAGTGAGTCGGTCCATCTCAGCCAAGGTCTTAGCCTTTTTCTCGGACATCCGGTCAAACTCTGCCGCCACGGCCTCTTCCACGGAATCCCCGTCGCACTTGCGCGAATACAAGGCCTGGTTCATGGAGGTAATATTCGAGGTCTGGGACACTGGAGTCCAGACGGCTGGGTCGGGGGTCTGAGAAGCGGCATATTTGGCAGCAAGCCTCTGCCTGGCACGGCTGGCACTGTGACTCTTCATCGCGATATGGTTGTTGGCGTGGGAGACCCTCTTCGGTTTGTCCGTGATGATTCAAACAATCACAGAAAATTTCTTTCCATCTCTCGAGACGAAAAAAATAAAATTTTTATTGCTTCCCTTTGTCAACACAAAAGACCCCCAACACGTAAGCCTTCCGGTCGGGAAGGTCTCGCATCTGAGGTTTGTAGCAGTTGCTGCACAGCGTGGTTGAGCTCTTGTACATGATGGATGTGGGTTTGTCCGTGGGCGCGCCGCAGAACCAATACAGCGCCTTGAGGGCTGCAAATTTCCGGTAGATTGAGGCATTCCCGAGGCTAACCGTGGCGTGGAAAGCACTCTTCTTCCGAGTGGCGGCTGCCATTTCATCAGGACATCCATAGGTCACAATGACTTGGGTAGCCGTTTCGGGAGGTGGCACGACCTCCAAGAGCGTTGCCACGTCCTTGTCCAGGCGATGCTGTGCTCGCTCTCGAGTCACCCAGCGACACTCGGTGATTGCCTCCAAGTCCGCTGCCTTGTCTGCGGCCACGGTTCTTCCATCGGTTCCCTCTTGCGCGGGTGCAGGAACAGCTCCAGAACCCCTTTGATAGACACGAGCGTCTTGGTAGTGGATGGGCTCCACAGGGAAGCATGCCGCACCCCGCATCAGGACCCGGGGGCCGCTGAAGAACACGCTCGTGATAGGACATCCATGGGCAAAGATTACAAGACGCGGGTCCACATTGCTAATGGCTCGCAGCCAGCTGTCCCCCAGTTCCAGAGTGCCCGAGCCATAATCGTAGGGCCCAGGGACGTAGATAATCGTTTCCCAGCATGGAAGCCCAAGGAGAACCTGCCAAAACACAAGAGGCATGTCCCCGGCCATGTGGGCAATGTTCCCCAGCACAAGCAAGACCCGGTGAACGTTGGGCGCTGCTTCAAATCGAGGCAAACCATTGACGGGCGTCCAGTTGGGAATGCTCTCTGGCATGATGGCCGAACATGGGAAGAGGAGCAACCTGTCCACCGTGGGCGCGGTCGTTACTGTGTACATTCCATTCACGAGATGCTTGGGCGCTACATGACCCTCGTCGGACACAGGGACAGCGCTGGGAGTCGCATCCTTCTTCTTCTCGGGTTCAAACCACATCTTGAGTGTGTCCGGGGCTCTTCAGCCCCTTCAGGCTTCCCCCGGTGCACAAAAAATAATTTTCCGCCTGGCCAGACTGTGCACAAAAAAAACTTTTCGCGGACAGAGTGACCTTGAGCTAGAGGAGCTCTTTGCCCACCTAAAAGGTCATGTCCGACTCCTCCTCCTCTTCGTCGGACAACGAGAATGACAAGGAAATCGCAAACGAAATGACACGTCTGAGGACCCGCGTGGATGAACTGGAAGAGGAACTGAATGCGGCCGACGACGTGGAGCGCCAACTCAGCCGTGCCAAGGAGGACATTGATGATCTGGACCAAGAATGCGATGACCTGAAAGACGAGCGAAAACGCCTGATGGACGATGTGGATGAACTGGAACAGGAACGCGACGATCTCCGCGATGACAGGAAACGCCTCAGGCTGGACGTGAAAAACATCACAGCCGACCGCGACAAACTGGAGGACGCGCAAGAAGCATTAGTGGTCGAGTTGGGGCAGGCCAATGGCAAGATCGCTGGGTTGGAATGCGCGCTGACCGATGCCAACGGACAGCTGGAAGGGCTGCGCACTCGAATCAAACAAGCCCTGGAAGACTGCGAACAAGCAGAGGCGCATGCACGAGAGGCCGAACACGAGGCCGAGGAGCTGGAAAATGAGGCCGAGAAGACACGGATAGAGCTCCAGAAAGCTCGCTCGGACATTGAGCGGCTGGAGTTGTCGTTGGATCGCAAGCGCCTCTCCAAGGCCGACCTCAAGGATGCATTGACTGAGGCCACCTCGCAACTGGAGGAATTGCAACGCCACAACCGAGAGCTGGACGAGCGCGAGAGACAACACACCTCCACCTACAAACGAGGCAAGCTGCTGCGTGGCCTCTGCAACGCACCTCGCAATCTCGATGTCGTGGGCATCACCGAGTGCTACGTGGATGGGTTCGGAGCTGCCTTTGTCTTTGAACCAACTGAATCCTGCTACAAACCCAAGCCTCCAATTCGCTTGCGCGTCTCGTCTCTCGTGAGCAACACCCAGTTGGCCCAGGCCATCTTGCGCATGAACAAAATGACGCCCGTCATGGTCATGCAGTTTTCCACNACACCCCGGCTTTGGAGAGACTGTCTGATCCAGGGCCATGCCATCAATGGGGATCCTTCGTGTCTATCCGTGGTGGCCCGACACAAGCTGCACGGTGAATTCAACACCCCCATTCTGGATATCAGCGTGACGCAGATGCGCTTCCTGGACTTTGAGGACGAAGAGAACTTCTTTCTGCTGCTGGAAGACGACACTCGCAGTCAGATGCCGCCACCGTTGCAACCGTTGTGTGTGAAACAGGAGTCCCTTTGAGAGGGGGGTGGGGAACGTTTGGAGGGGTTTTCATTCATTCTTGGTCCGCCAGTCTGAGTTAAGCTTTCCGCTGGGAGTAAACTTGCCGTGCACTTGAAACACCATGCCCGTTGACGCAGCGGCCAGCTGTGCCGACAGTCCGTGTGAGACTGCGTGGTACCGGGACTTAATGTCCGCCGCCGCCGCCGAATCATTGTTATCGTCATCACCACCACCACCGCCACCGCCACCGTCGTCAGACGTAACCGCGGTCGTGGCAGTGGTCTTGAGAGGGGCCCGGTTCACCCAGCAGAGAACAATGAGGAGAAGGACAAGAAAAAAGCCAAAGATAATGGCCACAATCATAATGGCCACCCAGTTGTCCCCATGGACCTCACGGCCAGCCCCGTGGTTGACATGTAGCACTTGTTTCTGCTTCTTGGTCGTGGAAGCGTCTTCGTCTCCACTATCACGGCCTCCACCGGGTCGATGGGCAGGTCCTGGCCTCATGTGTCCCCCGCCACCAGAGATGGGTCGATGTGGCCGAGCAGTAGCAGGTTGAGTGGCCACGTTGTTATGCACAGACGGTCCCTTGGGCGCAGTCGTATGATGATGCACAGACGGAGCCTTGGTGGTGGTGGTGGTGATTACAACAGCCGCGGTAGTGCTCTCTGCATCGACTTGAGCATCTGGAGGCACCACTGCTTCTGTTGGGGCGACGGTGCTGGTAGCAGGAGGCGTGGTCTCTGGAACAGTCTCGGGGACAGTCTCAGGGACAGTCGCCGGGGAAGTCTCAGGAACCGTTGCTGGCGAAGTCTCTGGAACAGTCGCTGGTGAAGTCTCAGGAACAGTCGCGGGGGAAGTCTCAGGAACAGCCGCGGGGGAAGTATCGGGAACCGTCGCTGGTGAAGTCTCGGGAACAGTCTCAGCAACAGTCTCAGGAACAGTAGCTGGAGAAGTCTCAGGAACAGTCACTGGTGAAGTTTCCGGAGCAGTCTCCGGGGAAGTCTCAGGAACAGTCGCTGGGGAAGTTTCCGGAGCAGTCTCCGGGGAAGTCTCTGGAACCGTCGCTGGTGAAGTCTCAGCAAGAGTCTCTGGAACCGTCGCTGGTGAAGTCTCAGCAAGAGTCTCTGGAACCGTCGCTGATAAAGTCTCAGCAAGAGTCTCAGGAACGGTCACTGGTGAAGTCTCAGCAACGGTCTCTGGAACCGTCGCTGGTGAAGTCTCAGCAACAGTGGACGCAGGTGGGGACTCTGTGATCGTGTCCGAGACGGGATTCTGTGGTCCGGGCAGCTGGAAGACACGCGACGCCGAGTCCAGGTTCGTCACAGGATCGAGGCGAAAGTAATCGACACTCGAGGCGCAGGGAGGTGCTGTCCCTCCACACCAACGACAGAGAGCTGCGAGGGCCGCGTCAGGGAGTTCGTTGCCCACCCCCACCGGTACAACACGGACGCCAATCTGCTGGGCATACTTGGCAGCCCTGACGGCGGCCTCCAGGTTGCGAGTGTAGTCATCACAAGGCTGGCTTTGAGGACTGCATCCAATGGCAGTGCTAGGCAGCCCGTCCGTCACCAAGTACAGGACCTCGGGCAAGGAGGACGCTTTGCCAGTTGCTGCAATGACAGTGTCCATCAGAGGGTAGGCCATTGTTGGCGTAGCCGAGCCCGGCAAGTGCAGTGCCATGGTCATAATGGCGTCCTCCCAGTTTGTGTAGTAGTCTGGATGGGCCAGTTCAGCATGCAGGTGAGCCAGGGCATCCAGGATGGGTTGGGCCGACGAGACGTAGTCAACCACGAGCTCGGTTTTGGTGGCAAAGCGATACAATGCCACGCACAGTCCAGGAACGGTCCCATTGAAGTGAGGACCCTGTGTCGCTTGTCCAAACAGATCTCCCGCGATGATCCCAGACAACTTGCCACGGAGAGATCCAGATTCCCCAGCCTGTCCTTTGTTAGGGGACAACCAGGTTTGAGCCATGGACCCCGACACGTCAATGCCAATGGCCACGCGACGCACACATTCCGTTCCGTCTACACGGGACCCCTTCCTCAAGGAGGAGGAGGGTGCAGCTTCAACGACAGCCACGATACACAGTGCCAGCAACAGCCAGGCCTTCATCCTTTGGAGGGTTACAGACTCATGCACAAAAATAGAGGTGAAATCAGGGGGTTACTCAGGGAGCGACAGGGCAAAGAAGTGTAAATGACAGAGTCCCACACAAAATATTCTCCTCTTGATGAGACGGGAGGGGTTTTTAATGTTTCTTGTGCGTTCACTTCAAGACACGCCGCAATTCGAGCCAGGTGCCAGGAGAGAAAAGGTTTTCCCTTATCCACAACCACAGCAGCCAGCTACACACAATGGCGAAGAACAAATATCCCGCCAAGACCATGGCCACCACCAGGATGTGGATGTGGTCCATAACCAGGAAGAGGGCCACGCTCACGGAGAAGAGGATCGTGGTGAACATGATGAGCGGATCCCCCTTGATGTACAGGACGAAAATGATTTCCGCGGTGGCAAGTACAACGGCTGCGCGGGCAATGTAGACGGCACGTGCCCTGGACCATCGTAGTTCTTCAGAGACCGTTGGCTCGCGGTTCAAACTTTTGAGCAGTCCAGCTGGAGGACCGACGCTGCGACGTTTGCTCATCTTTCTTTTTCCCGTCGTGTGAACTCCTCTCCCCCTCCTTTGATCCCTACGCTTGGAATCTGAAAAAAATTTCTTGACCCCCGGTGGCAATCCTCCCCCGTGGATAGGAAAAAAAAACAACAACAACATGACGACTGTCCTGGTGACGGGAGGGACTGGATTCTTCGGTCACAACCTGGTCGCTGCCCTGCTATTGGACGACCGAGTGGGTGACATCCATGTGTATGCTCGCAATCCACCGCCCACGGAGAACCGTCTCTCGCGCTGGGCCATTGACGGACGTTCCATGATCTCACATGCCCCAGAACCTGTGGGCAACAGCGAAAATTGTCGGGTCTTCCAAAGCGCAGAACCCAATGCTATCTTTGCGAATCCAAGGGTGCTCTTTTTCCAAGGCGACATTTGCGACGAGGCCGCCCTGACCAAGGCTGCTGAGGGCTGTACGGTCCTCTTTCATGCTTGCGGGGACACCCGTTGGTGGAATGCCAAGAATCAAGAGCAATGGGAGACCAATGTGCGGGGCACGACCACAGCCATCAAGGTGATGAGCAAGTCGCCCACTCTCAAGCGCTTCATCTACACCAGCACCGTGGATGTCATGGGCCACTACGATGTGGATGCCTACAAACCCGGGGCATACGAGCACCTCACCGTTGATGGCGCCCTCGACGAGAGCTGGTCCTGGGGCATGAACTCCTACTGTGACTTTGGTTACAACTACGCCAGCACCAAGCGCGAGGCAGAGAGGCTGGTCCGCAACCCTTACGAACACGACACCAAGATTGGCGCCAATGGAGGCTACATTGTTATCCGCGCCGGGTCCATGCTGGGTCCCTGGGACGTGACCGATCAGTACGGACGCCTGTTCGGAGAGCTCAAAGCACGTACGCTGGCGGGCATCCCGTGCGGAGGGACCAGCGTGTGCCACGTACAGGATGTCGCCAGGGCTCACATTATGGCCGCTTTTGCTCCCACGCTGGAGCACGACCTCTACATCTGTGCCGGCATTAACATGACCTATCGGGAGCTGTTCCGGGCCATGCGCTCGGTGCTCTCTGAGTACCGTTCCGACAACAGTGCTCCCATTGGTGGCATCTGTGGAAGGGACATTATCCCCGCTTCGTTGCTCTGGTACTACGGCTGGTTCTGTGAACTCTACGCCAACTACTGGTCAGGATCGGAACCCGAGATCAATCCAGGGCTGGCCCGCTACATGTCGTGCCTGGCCTACTACAATTCCGACAGGGCGCAAGGAGAACTGGGTTATCCCGAGCAGAGCTTGCGCTGGGGCGAGGCCATCTCAGAGTCTTACGAGTGGTACAGGGCCCGTGGTCGTTTTTGATGCAAGACAGTGAAATGAAACAGAGAACTTTCAAAAAAAGCAGACGACCTTGTCATATCCTGGCTGATTCGCATTCGTTGGGGGAGTGCTGCAAAAAGATCCATCATCATGCTCTCACTCTTGTTCGTGACTCTGGTTCTGGTCGGAAGCGTTTCGGCATCTCGACGATGGGACGAGGACGGATCCTGGGAGGATGAAGAGGAGCCCAGCGCTGGCTTCTGGGTTGTAGTGGGAGTGGCTGGTGCCGTTGCCCTCGTGCTCATCGTCATGATCATCTGGTACTTTTGCTGTCAAACGCAAACGGCCATCACCGGAACACCTGCTGGAGGCATCTACTCGGCTGTGCTGCATAATGTGCAAGGGAATGCTTCTGGTGTCGCGGTAGGGCCCGGTGCCGTCTTCACACCAGCCGGAGTGCCACTGCAATCGACTAAGCGGGAGTGATGCATAACGTTGTGCAACACTGACTACGACTCGGTTGTCCACCGGCATCCCACCCCCACTCGATAAAAAATTTGATCGATGAAAATTTCGCCAAGTTTTCCGGAGAAAAAATGAAAAGGCCCGCGCACTCCCGGAAACGATGGAACGCACCTCAAGGCACTGCCCATGCACGGTTTTGCACGTTTCCGGGCCGATCCAGCTCAATAAATTTTTCGTTTTCGCTGAAGGGAGTTTGTATCACTTTTGGCCCAACAGACCGTGCTGCACGGATCGAGTTTTAGGGCCTGGAGAGGGGGTATCCCAAAAATGTCACTTTTGGGAAACGCCGTCAACGATGTTACATAAGCAACTTTGGAAAAACGTCCATGTGGGACCTGGAGACATGACTCCATGGGTGGGCTGGAGACCTTCCGGAGCCGGAAAGTTTTCGACTTTTTTCGCCGGTAACCGGAAATCTCCAGGCCCTCCAGACTCCACGGGGTCAAAATCTCCAGCCCCTCCAGACTCCATGGGTTAAAAATCTCCAGGCCGTTCAATCTCCATGGGGTGGAAATCTCCATGGGATGAAAATCTCCAGCCCGACGACAAACTCCCAGCCCTCACGAACAATTTTTTTAAGATTGAAATTTTCCGACGCAAAACTTTCCGGCTCCGGATCGTCGGGGTCCGACACCCTGGAGTTGAGGTCTCCAGGTCCCACATGGGCGATTTTCCAAAGTTGCTTATGTAACATCGTTGACGGCGTTTGCCGAAAGTGACATTTTTGACATACCCCCTCTCCAGGCCCTAAAACTCGATCCGTGCAGCACGGTCTGTTGAGCAAAAAGTGATACAAACTCGCTTCAGCGAAAATGAAAAATTAATTGAGTCAGATCGGCCCGGAAACGATCAGAACCGTGCATGGGGAGTGCCCTGACACGTTTCTGATCATTTCCAATGAAACGCGGGGCTTTTCATTTTTTCGATTGTTCCGGCCGTTGGAAAAAATTTTCATCTGCCCTGACTGACTGACACAAACAAACACAACGTGCGAAAAAGGTGTTTTTGCGAGCATGGACGATGATGCGGTTCTTGTTCATTCTGTGGCACAGGTAGCAGCGTGTCATGTGCCCATTGGGGAGGATCTACGTTTTCGTCCCGTTAGCAACTGGGAAGCACGAGCGCGTGAACTGGCCACTGCTTTGAGACGGAGCAACCGTAGTCTGTGGGAAGTGCAAGAGACGCTGGCCGAGCTTCAATGCAGACCAAGAGAGGAGGCGATTGCGGACGATCTTCGACAGAGGCATGCTCAGGAGCTGTCAACCGTGAGGACTCGAGTGGCTGGACTAGAAGGACAGCTTCGTGAGCAAGACGAAGCCTGGAGGGTCAAACTGGAGGCACTGCAGGCTGTCCATGCTACGCTTTGGAAAAACGAAGCGGATCGTCATGCACTCCTCATGCAGGAGGCCATGGGTAGACTGCAAAGGCAGGAGAGGGACGCAGAGGAGAGACTGCAAAGACAGGAGAGGGAGGCCGAGGAGAGAATGGCCAAGCAAAAGGAAGAAAAGGATCTGGCCCAGACTGCCCAGGTCGTGGAGCTTGTAGCCCAACTCAAGGAGGCCGACGAGAGACGCAGGCGGGAGAAGCGTGAGCTGGCAGATGGGTTCAAGGGTCAAATCGCCGAGGCCCGCAACGCTGTGGAGGCGTTTCGCAAGGAACGCGATGCTGACCGCCAGTCCTGGGCGGAGACGCACCGGGATATTGAAGAAATGCAGCGGCAGGCTGTGGCTCAAGAAGAGCAGGCCAGGAAGGAGACTGAGACGCTTCGGGCCGAGATGGCTGAGCAGCGGAAGCAAGCCGGCAAGAAGCAGAACGCCAAGCACGCTAAGCTGATCAAGGATCACCAGGAGTTGTTGCTCTTGCACAAACGGACGATGGAAGCGGCTCGGGAACTTCGAGTGGAAGTGGGTCAGGTCGAGCAACAGAAGCGAGCGGCTCAGCGAGAACTTGAGGATCGAGAAAAACTCTACGTTCAGCTGGAGAAGATCCACGAACGCTCCACATTCGCCTTGACCGAGGCCCGGGAAGAGCTGTTGGCGGTGCAGGCTCGGCTCAAGGAGGAGGTGGATGCCTCGGCCAAGCTCTGCGACGGAACGCAAATGGAGATGACAGCACTGAGGGACATGCTGATCAAGCAGACGGTGGAAATCAATGGACTCCAGGATGAGAACCAAACGCTGCGACAGGCCGTGTACGGCACTGAAAAGGGCATGCTCATGGTTGCCCTCCACGATCGCACGCAGGAAGTCGTCACTGCTTACAGGAAGGAGGTGGAGCGACTCAATGCGCTGTTGGCTCAGGGTCCCGCTCAAGAGGCACTGCAAAAGGAAGTGGCGGCGCTGCGTGAAATGGTTAAGACGTCCAACGCTGAGCTGCAGTCAGCCAAGCACGAAGCCCAGATTGCTCGCAACGCCTTTGGTCAGACTGAGCAGGGCAAGTTGCTGGAGAAGCGACAGCGGGAGGTGGATGTGCTCCAGCGTGTGGTGACGGCGCTCATCGCTGACATCAATGATGAGGCACGGGTTGACAAACTCCTCGGCAGCCTGAAGAATTACGGCATGCCTCGAGCCACGGTTCAGGCGTTGGAAACGGCAGCGGCCCGGACGTCCAAGAAGGCGAAGAAATGAACTCTCCATTTCATTCATGCGGCATGCCTCGGTCAATCCATTCCAGCATCCGGTCATCAGATTGGCGGTCGTGTTCTTTCAAAACGTGCCACCAACCAATTGCGAAGAGCATCACACCAATGAACATTTTGCCGAGGCATTCGTGGCAGGCGTACAAATCTAGATAGCGTATCATAATCCCGGTGATTCCTCCGATCCAACACATGCCTACAAAAAACCGCAGCATCATGGTCGACTCGCGGCGGTTCCGCTGGCGTGATATTTCAAGTCGGATCGCAATCGTGCCCGCCTCGTTTCTCATTGATTGCATGCGCTCCTCCCGTGTCGACATTCTTAACGTGTGTACCGTGGCTTTTACTCTGTGAGCGGCATGACCTTGGCTTGTGTGAGAAATATGCGATCCCAGAATCCTCCGCTGACGCTGAAACTGGCCTCGTGTCCTCCTGGTGCATGATGGTGATTGCGATGGGCCCGCCTCAGTCTCCGCACGTACAGTTTGAGGGCCATGGGGATCCAGTCTGGCCACCGTTCGACGGGTGTTCCCAAGTGCAGGTCGTAGTGCATGTAATCGTAGTACACGTAGCCAAGTACGAGGCCCACAGCCAGGGCACGGGCGGCATCAACGTCACGAACCACGAAAAAGAGGACGGGAAACACCACAGCCGCAATGGCCAGGCTCATTGGCAGAGGTGTGATGATGCGACGCCGATCCGTGGGGTGAGCATGATGTACAGTGTGGCTCAGCAGTCGAACAACGTTGACGGACCCCTGGCACCATTGAGGTAGCCGTGCGGTCCAAGCCACTGACATGTGGAAGAAGAAGCGGTGCAATGTGTACTCTAGCACGGGCCACACTCCCGCAAACCCAATCACGACGAGGAACACGGTTCCCAGTGTATGAGGTAGCACCCACAGCCATGTGGCGACACATGCAGGCAGCCACGTGATCATGTGCAGCCACCAAGGAGCGTAGGTCAGAGGCTCAAAGTGTGATATCCATCCCTCCCGAGGTAGGAGACGCAGTGAAGTGTCAGCGTCCAGCTTCCGGCCGGCGCTGGAATCCTTGATGGCATCAAACTCGGAGCCCGTCATGCTGAAGACCTGAGCAATGGCGCTTTCCTCTGGGTTCAGGAAGCGGATGCGTCCCCTGTATGCAGTCGGGTCGGGCGAGACTGGTCTCTTGAAACGCACAGGCTCCATTTGAATGTGTCACTTGTTGGTATCGTCTTTAATTTCGCAGCTCCGGCAAAGAAAGTATGGATCGGCTGTCTTGTGTATGCATTCATGCTGCTCGAACCTCAACCGACGTGGTACTGCACCGTCTTCATAGGGACATTCACAGACCATGACCTGTGGCTCTTGGCATTGTGTACACTGCCATATTGGTTCCATGGGGAGGCCAGAGTTCGCCCATTCCCATTGACCTCCCGCATTACGGCAGAGCCGATCAGGACATCGGGCCAGCTGATTGTACCATTTCCCATTTGGATGTCGGTCTGCAATGAAACATACGTTGCTGCCATCTCGAGTGGGACCGGGACGCCCCTTTTGCGGAGAAAACCAGCCCCTTTCCAGACGAATCCGATGGGGTTCCGGGACCTCTTGCATTGTGTCCTCTCCTTCTTGTGTTTCAGAGTGCACAGGAACAGATTGGAGCCGACATACAAAATATTTCCGGTCTTAAACAAACCAAGGACACACAGAGGAGAGGGTCTATCCCAAATGGATGTGAACCAACCAGGAACCCCCTTTCACTCTGAGCACGTCATCACCAAGGCCGACCTGCGGGACCACTTTGCCGCAGTGGTGCAAGCCGTCAATGACGTGCCAGGTCCGCAGTTGAGGGAAACACCGGGCAAGGGATATGGACTCTTTGCGGAGCGTGCCTACAAAATAGGCGAACCCGTCACAGTGTACGGTGGCGTGTGGGTCAGTCGCCATGCAGCAGGGCCGTACGTTATCTCCTTTGGAAAGACGGGCAGCCTGGATGGAGAGTACGGGTTCCTGCCCGACGAAAAGGGCCGCTGGATCAATGATCCGCAAACAGTCTTTGGTCAGACTCCCAAGGAGCTCAAGGCGCTGGAGAATGTGAATGGGATGCGCGGGAGGGGTGCAAACAGTCGCAAGCTGGTCTTCTACGCCACTCGCGATATTAAGAAGGGCGAAGAGCTCCTCTGGTACTACGGGAACGAGTACGAGCGCCACTGGATTTCCGATCCCTCTGAGCAGGAGGAGGAGGAGATGGAAGAGGAAGAGGAAGAGCCTCTTCAAGTGGAGGAGGCACAATCGGCACGGCGTTTGTCGGTGCTGGAGAGACTGCAACTCCAGGGTGTCGACGACGCTGGCATCCAACAGCTGAGACTGTGGTTGGCTCCGCACGGATACACTCTCGCTAGCTTCGACGTCTCTGTGGCTCAGAAGGACCCGGAGCGTTTTGCCCAGTTGCCCCGTGATGTCCGCTACTTGTTGATGCGACACGTGATTGACGGTGCCCTTGCCGCAACAGAGAATGATCCTTGTGTGGGAGTGGCCTACCTTATGTCGTTGGCTTCTGAGATCGCGTCCATGGCCGATGTGATGGACCGGGACGACGGATTGTGGCAGCGCTTTTTCGTGCATGATTTCCAAAGATTCGATGAGCAGGCTGGCTCATGGATTCATAAGCTTGCACGTCCCAGAGCTATGCCATGGCGCTGTGCCTATCTGTGGACGGTCTTCTTCCGCAGACGTTGTCTCCGAGAACTGGCCAGGCGGCGGCACAGCATCCTTGCACATGGCTGGGAACAGTTCTTCAAGCCCTTGTCCTTTGGTGCGCGGGGGTGTGTCACTGCACTTGCCGTCTACGGACGAGAATGGAACTTTGACTGGGATGTGAGTCAAAGGCCAGCCGAGCTGATGGGCTACGTGGGGCCGTTTGGGCTCCGCGGGGCTGGCCAATTTGTCCATCCATCTGATGACGACATTGAGCAGCTGCGTGTTCTGTGGGGCATTGAAACGGTCAGGGGCCGTGACTTGCTTGCGAACCCCGGGCAACAGTTGTACGCGGCGCTTCACAATCTTCCCGAGGGGCTCAACCCCGCTCCCTCCGCGGTTCTGGCGGCTTGGATCCAGGCCCTGGAACCCGTCCATGAGGGGAGTCTCGCATCGAAGCTACCCTGGAGTTATGGCGCCGCCCTGCTGGCATACTGTTGGTTTCAATCAGTGAATCCCGCCCATGCATCTGCACCTCTTTATCTCGCCATTCTCAACGCCCTTCCCGACTACCCCAAGCTGGGCGACAATCTCTTTGTGGGAGCGCAGATTTCCGGCATCTGAATAAAACCCCGCGAAGAAAGAGATGTCCCGTACGATTCGCTTTTTGGAGAGGAAAAGCGTCACTAGAACGAGAGGGCGGTCCTTTTTCCAGCATGGATCAACCTGCGGAGGCGCCCTCTGACCCCGATGAGGTCCTTCGGCAAATGTTCCGCGAGAGACAGTACCCGGATCTAGATGTTCACCAGCTCGACCGCAACATCGACGACATCCCCGTTATCCATGCAGCTGGCCACGATATGCGCACCATGTTTGCACGTGAGTTCATTAGGCTATTGGCCGCCAAGATTGATGCTCCGCGCCGAGCTGGACGAACTCCCACTTGTCAAATGGCTGCTTATCTCATGACCACGGCCACTTATTGGCGCACCCTTTCTCACCTGCTCAACACGGATGATTCCATATGGAAGATGCTATTCGCTCGGGACTTTGTGCAATTTGGCGAACGGGCTCACGACTGGACTCGCAACCGACCCATGCCCTGGAAAAGCGCGTACCTCTGGACGGTGTTTTTTCGTCGCCGGTGTCTGCGATCTTTGCTTCTTGACATCCCGGGCCAGCCCGACTTTCGCATGATTAAGTTTGGCCGTCCCGGTTCTGTGTGTGCTGTTGAGGAATGGGTAGTTCCTGATCGCACCGGTCCTCCGTCGGTTCTGTATGGATATTGGGCTGTGCACATGTCCAGGGTGGAGTTTTATCCTGTTGATCAGACGGGAGGCTTTCAACTGCTGAGTTCCCTGCTGGAAGGCCGAAGTGCGCATACCGAAGATCAAGGACGTGCGTACCTGTCGAACCTTCCCATTGTCTCGTTTCCGGGAGACGCCCTCATGACCAGTATGGTCCGTATTTCGCAACGAGAGTACATGGCCGACATGCGCAAACCGCCTCGACCACTACGAGACATTTTTGCCTCGGTCCTTGTTCCAAAGCGGCAACTCGCATGGGATTACTCGGATGCCCTGTATGCTTACTGTTCGTTTGGACGAGCGAGACCACACGGAGCTTCTGCGCCCATCTTGGAGGAAGACCAGGCTATCTTTGATTTGCTTCCTCACTATCCTCATGCTAGGGACCGCAAAGGCGAGGAGAAGCTTTATCTTGGAGCGCATGCTCAATGAAAGGACCGGATTTGTTCATTGCTTAGCTGGATGTCCCTGGTCCAGGGCCTTGATCAGCAAGTACATGGCTGTTGTCTGTCTCTCTGTGCGCTCCCCCGCAGGAATGGCTTGCATGCGTTCCACCAAGAGAGAAGGTCCGTTGAGTCCAGGAACCCACAGCGCATCCTGACCATCGTAGCCTGGCTGCTGGAGCAGACGTCGCACATTGTCGACCTGGCCACTGAGAGCAGCCTTGACAAGGAGGGGTTCCTCTTGACCGATTGTGTCGGCGATGAGCGTGACCGAGGAGAGGTCCTGATGCATGTGATCCACTCCAATTTGGTCGAGCATCTTCATCAGGTCGTTGTGATCGTCGTCGTCTTCGTCGTCCTCGCCGTCTTCATCCACTGGCGCTGGCGGCTCGTCCATGTTTGACGCGGAAAACGAGGTTACATCAGGATCATCGCCCATGGTCGTGGTCGTCGCGGTCTTGCGTTTCTTCCTAGACGTTGGCAGTCGTCTGACACCACGCCGACCACCACCACCTTTCCCTCCAGCTGGTTCTTCTTCCGGGTCAAACTCCTCGCCCAAGAACTCAGCGTCCAACAGGCCACGCATCTGGGTGGCGTCTGCCTTGAGAAAGCGGGCATCCTGCTCGAGCTGGGCCATGCGATATTTGTGCCGCTCCTTGGGATCGAGGGGCACGTTGGGATCGTCAAAGTCGTGGAGAATGCGACACATTTGCTTGTAGGCTAGGTGCATGGCCTCAATGGTCTTGAGGCCCATCAAGACGATTTTCCCCGTGTTGGCAATGTTGGCACAGAAGCTGGTTCCATCAGGAAGGTGGCCCTTGTAGATTAGGTTAATGAAGCCTCCCGGGTCCCAGGTAACCTTTTCCTCGTCCGAGTAGAGGAGACGAGTCAGGTGCACACCATCCTGAGGGAGAGCGCCGCTGCCCACAATGTTTTGAATCCCGTCACGATGGCAGTCCAGGTGACCCTCCAGCGTTGTGACGATGAGCTTGCCCGTCTTTTGTGAACGCATGATCAATGGGATGGCCTCAATAGTCTGCCGGAAGAGGTGACTGTAGAGGAGGGCCTCGGCAGGCGTGCGGGCCCGAATGATAACCATCTTGCCACCCGTGTAGAGCATGAGCGTGGCCGGGTTGATGCGAACCGTCAGGGCCGCGTGGTTGGGCGGCTTGTACTTGGTGTTGGGCATGTACTGGGCCATGCGGACCAACGGGAGAGGACCCCGGACTGTCTGGCTCTTGAGCGACATCATGTAGACAATGTTCACCACGGCCGTCAGTACGTGGGTCTCCTTGCTGAGCCACTCACACACAGCTGGTTTGGTCTGACGCATGCTTCGGATGAGGGCAAGAGCGGCATCATTCCCCTCCTTGATGCGACGGGCACGAGTCTCGGCATCGACACCAAAGTTGAATCTCCGCACAGGGGCACCGTCCGAAGGAGATGACGAAGACGATGACGGAGCAGTGGAGCGTTCTCGCTTCATCGCGGACTTGGCATTTTCCCACGCAGCAATGTTTCTAATTTTTGTGCTGTCTCTCCTTGAAACACTCATTGGATAAAGATTTTCTGCAGCTGACATCCATTCGCTTTTGCATTGCCAGTTATCGAGTGAAGTCCGCCCCCAGCCCTGCCCATTGAACGATCCTTGGTAGGAGTCTGGCCAGAGCGGGGGCAAAAAAGATGGACCACCCGAGGGGCCCGCATTACCTGCTCTTGCCAGTGACGCTGACAAAACAGTTGCGTTCGCGTGATGCCAAACCCCACTACGCCGTTCGTCCCTTCCGCGGCCAGCGTGCGTTACGTGTGAACAGGGGCGATCACCCGGAGCTCTTTCGTCAGCTGACTCAGTTTCGTGGACTGCAACGTGGCGATCCAGTGCCAACGGAACGCGTCATGACCGGGGAACTCTCCGATGGCAGTGGTCACGTTACACTCGTGTATCTCAAGCAAAGGAGCCCGGCGGACTATCCCGGCCTGTTTCTTGTGGTCGATGGCAAGGGCACGACGTACATGGTTCGCCTCTTGGAGGGCGAAAGGCACGAGCATTGGTACAGAAACGGACCTGGGAGCGTGATGACCGTGCACTCTGAGCCACGTGCTCCAGCTGCTGGAGGGACCAGCGAGAATCCCGTTGTGGTTGCGGAGGAACGCGCGATCAAAGTCAAAGTGAAACGCCGTCACCAGAGAGCCGATGATCGCGACGAACGCATGCGTCAACGCGAGGCACACGAGGTGCAGGCTCAAGTGGCAGAGGCGCTGGCACTGGAAGAGCAGCCACTGGAAGAGCTGCCGGCCCCCCTGGCTCCAGAGCTGAATGAGCACCCGCTCTCGGTGGACGTTTTGCACGATCTCAAGCCCGTGGTGCCGGTCAGGGCAGACAACGAGTCGACGTTCACCATGCAGACGGTGAACGCTCTGATTGGCCAGATGAGCGACATGACGCCCGACGTGAACCGAGAGACCCGCATCCAGTGGGCTCTGTACATGTTGCAGCACAACCTTCGTCTCCACCTGGACAATGAAGTGGGACGCGCCGTCAACGAGGATGCCCTTCGTCAATGGCCCAAGCGCTTCGAGACGTTTCGTGGCCTCTACGAACACGGGGCCTCTGTGCTGCTCAACTCGCAGCACATGTATGGACCTCACGACATTCCAGGCTTTGCGGAGAACGTCCATGACGAACTGCATCCACACGTGCTGCACATGCGTTGCTACGCAGTGTTTGCCCCTGATGAAAGGATCCGTGCCATTGCCTGCAAGGCCAGCGGGGTGGAGACGACGATGGACCAAGGAGACGTGCTCACCGCCCTGTTCTTGCAATTTTGCCGTCGTCACCACGGTAACGCCTACTACGTGAGGGACGAGCAGGGCAAGTACCTGGCGGACTACCGCCGTCTCGCACATGCCCTCTACGAGGAACGCATCGAGACAACGGTGGCTGCCCACATGGACGACTACGCCGAGCGCCTGTTGCATCCCAGGCCCCAGGCGTTTGATCCATACCACCCACTGTTCAGCGACGAGGAACTCTCTCAGTTCCGCGAGATGGAGTTGGAACACGAGGAGAATGAGCGCGAGGCTGCTCGAGATTTTGCCGAACAGGAACGCTCAGAGTACGCCAGGCTGAAGCTCAAGCGCGACCGAGAGGCTGAGGAGGCAGCTGCTCGTGAGGCTGCCGGGAGAGGAGATATCCCAGAGTATGGTGCTGTCACTCCAGCGTCGAAGAAGCAGGCTGGTGCCACTCCCAAGGGAAGCCCCAACTTGCCGGCAGAAGTCATGATTTGTGCCAGCATTCAGAGACTGGCCAGCCGTCTGATGGGACCTCCTCGGACACAGACCAAGCCAAGCAAGGCAGTCGCCCAAGCGACACCAGCGGTTACAGTCAAGGACAAGGCACCCACACCAGCTGCTGTGTCTCAGGACAAGGAAAAGGCGAGCAAAACAGCCCCAGCCGTCATGCCCGCGGGAGACATCAAGTTGCCCACGCTGGCTAGCGTTAAGGCAGCCCTGGAGGCTCGACCGCGTATCGAGGCCACGATCCTTCCCGTGTGTAGCGTGTGCAAGACTCCTGGCGCCATGGCCCGATGCCCTTCCTGCAAGGTGGCCTACTGCGGCGTCAACTGTCAGGAGAAGGACTGGGATGCTGACCATGCCACAAGATGCAAGTAAAAAAGGAGAGAATGTCGTTTACTGCGTTCCCGTGAAGGCCTTGAACGGCTCCAAGTGCATCACATCGCCTGCAAAAAGCGGAGGCAGCGTGTTGCTGGCTTCCTCCCCATTTGCCCAATGGGAAAAGTCATCCCAAGCCTTTGTGTCGCACACAAAGAGGCTGCTGGCGTACTCTGCACCATCCGAGGCATTGCTGTCAGAAGACGAGGTGAAGACGTTCGATCTCTGGTGCTTGGCCAGCAAGTCGGCAACGGGAGGCAACGGAGGCGGCAGAGCGGTCGGATTCTCGTCCATCGAGCGCTTGAGAGAAGGCTTTCGCTTTCGTGCAGGTCTCTCGACGACTGCAGGCATCGGTTCTCTGTGGTTGTGATTGCGGGGAGCCCTCTTGACGACGGCGGTGGCGGCGGCGGGGGTCTTCTGTTCCTGCTGTTCCTGTGGCTGGGATTCGACGATCTGCACAACGGGCAACTGTTCCAGACCGCGTATGGCATCCACAACGGGGCGTGTCAGGGGCTCTTCCAGGAGCTCTCGGGGTGTGCACGTCAGAGCGTCAGGGGTCCAGTCCATGCGACAGTCGTGACTGCGTCGCGAGACTCCTCCCCATGGACGAATGATGGAGAGCGCAATGAACACGTTGAGCACGTCGTACTGGCGGCGTTCCCATCCAGGCAGAGTGACCTGGTTGTGGGCATCCTGCGATAGGTCGTAGAAATCCTTGCGAAACCATGAATCTCGGAGCTTGGTCCTCACGGGGTGTTCGAATAGATAGTAGAGCGCCAGTGTCAGACGCTGCGTGTCTGACGCCCCCTTTCCCTCAAATTAACACACATTTTTAAGGCGGAAAGAAATGACGAAACCTTGTGTGACAGCTCCGACATGACAAAATCATCACAGGACATGCGGTTGGCCGATAGTTGCAAGACGCGAGTGCGAAAGGTTCGGTATCCAGCCTCCCCGTACCAGGTCCACATGCCTCGGCCTGATGCACGTGCAACGAGGCCAATGGCCTCCCAAATGTGGAGCACGTCGTAGATGCGACGTTTGGTGATGACGGCACCTGCATCGGCAAGAAGGTACTGCATGGCAAACACAGGAAGTTCTCTGCTGTCTGCCGGTTGAACGCTGTAGAAGGCTCCAGCAGCATCCACCACAATGGCGAGCATTCGATGGGCAGCCTCGTAGAGTGGAAGGGTACCATCCGCGTCAGAGCGACGTACACGACCTGGCCTGAGGCGTGTCGCGTACGCCGCCTTTTGCATTTTTCTCTCCAAGGGGGCGGGAAGGTTCTTCACCGAGTGGGACCCTTTGTCTCCTCCGCGACTCGGCAAAAGTTTGCACCTCCCCGTCGTTCCGTTTTCGGAACTCAGAAAAATATTATTTTTATTCCTCCGGATGACGACATCGAGAAATCGGATTTTTCTTCGCCAAAGTCCTCTGCCGATGGTGGTGACGGTGGATCCCACAATAACAGCGGCTGCGTCGTCGGCGTCGTCTCCCTGATATTCGCTGCTTGCAGTTCAATCTGTATGGCTTCCCTCTCCAGCTCGTCGGGATCGAGAGCAGAGAGTTGTCCAAACAGCCAGGGGTTCGATTCCACCCGATAGTCGATACCCCTGCGAGCAATGGCGGCCGCAAATCCGTGGCTGTGCAAATACAAACCAGTGCCCAGTTCGTGGTCCTGCACACGGGCAAAGAGCTTGCACTGTTGCTCTGTGAGTTGGAGCTTAAACTCTCGGCAAACGGTGGTGCAACTCGAGCAATAGGGGCTGGTGTTGAAGGAGGCACCGGCAAGAGTAGAGACGGACTTGTGCAATGCACGATCAATGGTGCTGAATTTGGCAGCGAGGGCCCTGGCTCGCGGGTGATGATCCCATACGTGAACATGCCGCACTTGCTTGCAGCAAGTCTCCAGATGTTCTGGACTGGCAGGAGAGCACTCGACAAAGAATATCTCGCAATCGCGTGGAATGGGACCGCGGGCTGCCAACTCCTGGGGCGTCACATCATGTGGCACAAATACAGTGGCCAACGTCGGGTGAGCCATGTGGAAGGCCCATGCTGCCAAGGCTCCACTAATGGTAGTGCAGCGATAGATTACGAAACGTGCCGTCATTTGTCCTCCGATACAGGAGCCCCCTTGCCTCGGAATGGAATATTGCGATCGAGAACAAAAAAAATTTTTTTATGGGCCCCTCGCCACCTCGAGACCCTTGAGACGTGTGTACTCGCGCTGTGCAACGTCCACGGCTCTCTGATGAATGGCCACCTCTTCGGGAGATGGGGGAGGATCCTGCGACTTGAAGGCCTCCAAGTCTTTCTCAGCCAGACGCAAAGTCTCCAGGGCTGCCAACTGCCGTTGTGCCAGCTGAGCCACGCCATCCGTGGCACTTCCACCAGGTACGATGAAAACCGGCGCAGGGGCTGGCACAGGCACAGGAACAACTCCAGGGACGGGTGCAGGCTGAACAAAGATGACGGGAGTTGTACCGCCTTGGTTGCCGCTCTGGTACCCGCCTTGGTTACCGTTTTGATAACCACCCTGGAAGCCTCCCTGGTTCCCTCCTTGAAACCCGCCTTGGTTTCCACCCTGAAACCCTCCCTGGTTCCCTCCTTGGAACCCGCCGGGACGTCCCTGAGGTAACCCTTGGGGGAATCCTTGTGGAAACCCTCCTCCGCCCCTTTGCTGTTGTTGCTGCTGAGGCTGCTGTTGCTGCTGAGGCTGCTGTTGCTGGGGACCACCTTGAGCACGACTGGTCTTCTCATCGCGTCTCTTCTGCTTCTGGGCCTTGGACAAGTTCTTCTGCTCCATCTGCTCGCGGGCAATGCGGTTGGCCTCGGCCTGGTGCTCATTCTGTCGCTTGAGCTCGGCCTCGTGCGATCGAAGGGCCTCGGTGTGCTCTTGCTGTCTTTTGTGAAGGGCCGCAGTCTCGTCAGCATGTCGCTTGGTCTCTTCGGCCAGTCGCTTGTCTGAAGCCTCCCTGTCCCGCGTTGCCTTGGTGTGTTCCTCAGTCGCCTTTTGGGTCTGCTGCATCTGCTCCGTGTGCTTGTCCCTTGATTCGCGCTGGTGCTTGGATTCCTCCTCCAGCCGCTTGCCCTGGGCAGTGTGCTCATCCAGCGCCTTTTTGTGCTCCGAGGTAGCCGTGTGAAGTCGTTTCGCGTGCTCCGTCTGCTCCTGGACGGCCTTGGTATGGGCTTCCTGCTTCTCACCATGCTCACGGACCGCCTCGGAGTGCTTGTCCAACGCCTTCTTGTGCTCATGGGTAGCCTGGGTGTGAGCAGTCGTGGCCGCCGTATGCCTTTCCTGTCGCTCGTGATAAGCCTTGGTCGCCGCTGCCTTGCGATCGTGGTTCTGCTGACGCTGAGCAGCCTGGCCCTCTCGATTCTTCACCTGACCCGGCTGCGCACCTCCCCCACCTCCACCGCCGCCGCCGCCTCCTTGACCTCCCCCGCGACCCTGGTGAGGTGGAGTCGGTGCCGGGCGCGTCGGTCGCCGTTGCTGCTGAGGACGCTGTTGCTGTTGCTGGTGTTGTGGCTGCTGCTGCTGCTGTTGAGTTGTCCGAGTCTGCTGCTGATGGCGTTGTGGCTGATGTTGGGTCGTCCGAGTCTGCTGCTGATGGCGTTGTGGCTGATGTTGGGTCGTCCGTGTCTGCTTGTGAGTCGTCGTGGTGCTGGTGTGATGGGTGGTATGGCCACCACGCGTCTCCTGGCTCTTGTGCGTGACAGTTGAGCGTTGGGTGTGCGTCTCCTGTCGGGGACCAGCATTGTGAGGTCGTTGAGCCGGCTTCTTCTTGTGGTGTTGCGCCGCCACGGCCTTCTTTCTCGCCTGCTGCTGGTGCGCCGTCAGCTTCTTTCGCTTGACATGCTTGCGCTTGTTCGTGTTGTTCTCGATGAGCTGGTAGGCCTGCTCCATATCCAACTGTCCAATGGGCGATGCCACCAGTGCTTCGGCATGCCGACAGATTTGGTGGACCTGATCCAGCGACGCAAGCGTCCCCTTCTCACTTAGGCCAATGTCGGCCATCACGTCCTGAAGATGGGCCACCTCTGCCATAAGATGAGCTCGTACGTGTTCCTCAGTGGGCAGGGCACGTTCCACATCGGGGCCCATTTCGTGGGCCTCGAGCCACGCATGAGCCCGATAACGAGTCTCCTGCTGCTCTTCTGCAGGTGCTCCTTGATCGAGAGCCAATCCGTCGGCAATCTCGTTTCCCAGCGCGATAAAGTCCTCATGGCTGAGAGGGTCCGCAGCGGCCTCCACAAGGCCTCGTTCCACAGCCAAGAGCAGCAATGCATGATGATCATGGGAGGCACTCAGGTTGGCGGGATGGTAGGCATCTCCAATGACGTGACAAGCATGGACGTGATCTCCTTGATTCCAATGGGCTTTTTGACATTCTGCCCCGCAGTAGGTTGCTAGTCTGCAACCTTTGCATCGTGCGGGGGCAGCAGGGGCGGCACAGTTCCAGCACATGGAGGACCCATATTCGGCCGCCGCCTCCTCCGTTTCTGCCATGAATGTTACTCACCGCCCCAACAAAGGGCCACTGTTCAGATGAGGGCTGCTAGTTGTTAATGTAGAGGACAGCCATTTTTGATGCACAACTGTTACCTCTTCCCCTGTGCACGTTGTCAGACACATGGAAGGGCCACACTGAGATGAGCAAATCCACCACTGACAACGAGGGACACACGCTCGTGGTGGTGAGCAATGATGAGCCAGCCGATCGGGTGTCCTACTCCATCCAAGTGGCCGGCAAGGCCATTTTATGGCTGGACCTCTTCTGGGCGGTCGCCTGGTTTGTGGTTGCCCTCGTCATGGGATTCTGGACAACGCCCCTGCCACCGACGCTCATCCCGGGGCTGCCCACTTCCGAGTACGATCAGACCCTGGAGTACCGGGCCAGTCACAGAGCCCTGGCCTTTCATTTCCTCTTGCCAAGCATCTACTTCTCGCTCGCAACGGGGCACAGTCATGAACCCCTCATTGTGTGGTACATGCTACCCATTGGGGCTGTGGTGTTCACGGACGTGTATGCCAATGTGGAAAACTGGGTGCATCTGAGCCGAGACACGATCCCTGCCTTTTTCATTTTGGAGGTGGTCATGGCCACTTCTGCGCTGGTCATCAGTGTGGGTGCATTTGCCTGGTACCAAGCAGCGTACTGGCATTTCCGGCTGACGGGCAGACGGTTCGATCATGCCATTCCCAAGCCAGCACTGCAGAGTGCGCCTGCTCAATCTTCTCATGCAGAATCGAGGTTCCTGCAAACACAAGACGACAGTCAAATTGACTTGCTGCGCAAGGCTCAGATACGACTCCCCTACTTTGGGCAGGCACTTGGAACGCAAATGCGGTTAAGATTGCCACCGTCGGGCAGAACAAAATGAAAGGTTTATCCTCGGTCTCCGGGATAATCGAAGAAATCCTCGGCCTCCATACCGTTGTAGTTGTCCTCATCCTCATCGTAATGCATAATGGCACCGGCCATGGCCTCACGCTCAGCGGGTGTCCGGTCAAAGGCATTGCGACCATACACTTGATCGGACATGAACGCAGCAGCCGGCTGTATGAAACCCACTGATTGGACTCGGTCATAAGGGTCAAACACCTGGACTGGGGGATGCACGCCGACTGGACGATCGTCGTCGAAAAAGTCCTCGGGATCCGTTAGACGCGAAAGCGGAGGAGCTCGAGTAACGTGCTCGTCCAAATTCACCGGCTGTCTCAAGCGAGCGGAACCGTTCACCGACGCCACGCCCGGTGCCGTGGATGGATCCGCTGCATAATGAGTGTAGTGGTGGGTCGTTACCGGCGCGTCCGATAAATGAAAGCCCCCGTCATTGCCAAAGTACGTGAACGATGGCTGGCTGGCCTCCTCTGACAACATGAACCGTGAAACCTCAGTTGGATCCACTTGGGACGGTGGCGTCGGCGGTGGCACGTTGCGTGATTCGTCGCTGATAGGAGTGGCAGCAGGCTGTTCCGCCTCTCTCCGTACGTCGATGACTGTGCGTCCGCGTAGGTCGGGTAGTGGCCGGGGACCCGAAAGGCTGGCGTCGTCCGACAGTATGAAGCGTGAATTTCCAAAGGTACTGTAGCCACTGTTGGGAACCATGCCGCCGCCTCTAGAAACACCACGGCCGCGTCTGCCACTGTCGCCGCCAACAGCACCAAGCAGCTCGCGCATTGCCGCTTGCGTGTCAGTGCTGTTGTCATCAAACATGGAGCCTACAAAATGCAACTGAGGATAGGTAATGGGTACGTCATCGCCGTTGTTGTCGGGCTCGGCGTGGTCCACATCCGACTCTTGCTGCTGTTGCCATCTTCCACTTCCAACGGCCGGGATGCGAACGTGGATATCATCGATGTGCAGCAGGTGGTACCATAGGTGGCGCCAGATGTTGCAATAAATGTGATTGTGGTTAGGTTGGAGTGCGGCCGTTATGATATCCAAAGAAGCATCCTGAAGAGGTCCCGTAGGAGGTCGTTGTAAGGCACCTTCATCGCGCAGCATCTCGACCACATGCATCCGAAGCCGGACACCCAAGTCAATGGGACTAGTGGGAAACTTGGCACGCAACCGAGTTACGCATGCCTCACGGTACCATGTTCCCTCCCACATGTGGGGTGCGCATGGCTGCGACTCTGTCCCATCATCGTCATCGCCGTAAGCACACATTCCATTCCTATCTCCACCGCCGTATTCCTCCGAATGCGAGGGACAAGCGTGACGACAAAAAGAAGCACCGTCGTTGCACCATGCTTGACCGCAGTCGGGACAGGGCTGGGACACGACCAGTCGTATGCAGGAGATGCATTCGCTCAGGGTGTCGATCGATTCATCCACTGTGGGACGATTGTTGAGGTCTCTCAACGTGTTCACACGTTCCAGCAAGTCAATGGGTCCAGTACGCTCGACGTGATAGGAACGAGTAGGAAACACATCAGATTTGAGCTTCTTGATCACAGAGGCGGCTGACTCGATTGGTCGATCCTCTTGCTTGAATTTCACATACAGCTCACCAAGTTCCGCGACCATTTTTGCATCCGGTTCGGACTCCGTCGCCATTGTCTTGGCGATGCGCAGTTTTTCCTCCATTTCCTTGGCCAGCTGCCGTGTCATCTCCTCCTTCTCCGCCTCGAGTCTTTCCTCCTCGGCGAGGTCGCTGTGTTTCTTCTTGGCCTGTGCGAGCATGGACTGGGTGGCCAGCACATAGGAGGTTTGCAGGTCAGGACCGCCCGCCCCGTCAAAGAAGCTCTCGCACAGCATGGTGCTCTTCAGGTGGCTGTGCAGCCAGCTACCCGTGCGGACGGCAACCATGCCGCTTGTTGCATCAATCTGAATGTAACTTTCCATCAGCTGATCGGCGCTGGGCAGCTTGTCCTCGTCCCGGGCCTGAGCAGCATAACGTTGAATGACGGAACATCGAGTCTCCTCGGCCGTTCGACGCTGATTGAAATTCTCGGGCACATAGATCATCCGGGTTCCATCGCACACGTCGATGAGGTACTTGACGGGACCAGTGTTGTCAAAGCCGACGCGTTCAGTTTTGATCCACAGCTCGGAAGCGGACATGGCTCCTGATGCAACGTGTCGGATGCGCGTCGTGATCACGTCCTCAAACAGGGAGCGCGATATCTTCTTCTGCTCGGCAAGCTGGGCCTTGACCAGGGCTCGATCCTTGACCTCTCCTTTGAGGCGCTCCAGTTCCCGGACAATGCCAGAGGCCTGCGCTTGGACGCTGGCAAGCGTGTCCTCGGACGTGCGAAGCTTGTCTTGGGCCTCGCCCCTTGACCTGAGAACAGAGAGAATCTCGTCGTCCTTCTCCTTGAGTTGCTTCCGCAGCGGGGCCAGCTGTGACACCTTCAATGCCAGCGGATCCACACTGGCATTGAGATCGTTGATTTGCCGCGTGAGCAGGACGTAGCGACCCCCATCTTCAGACACGATGGCCTCCAGGAGAGCCAGGTCGGGGCCGTAGCTTTTGATCCAGGACCGGCAGCTGGGACAAGTGTTTTCCATGCGACGACGGGCCACCATCTTGACCGCGCAACGCTCGCAGACCGTGTGACCGCATCCCTTGGTCTCTCCGCGCGAGGCATCGTCTTTGTCGGCATCTGCGTAGGGGTTGGGCGCCTTTTTGAAGCACACGTCCACTCGCATGGGAACCATGCCGGAATTGTCGTAGAGAGCCGCGCAAATGGGACATTCCCAGTCGGGGTTTCCGTCTGGGAGGCTGGCGTCTTTCAGTTCTTGCAGCGTCAGCGGGGCCACTGCTTCATCCCGAAGTCTCGCGAGTGAATCCGACGATTCCTCCTGCTCTTCGGATGCCTCGGGCTTTGATTTTTTCACGGGAGAAGAGAGGGCTGGATCATCGGGCGACACAATGGTCTGAGCAGCCGCAGCCAAGTTACTAGGCACGTCATCGTCGTCGACGACCACCACAACAGGTGTTTGGCCACAGACTGCACAGTCTCGTGCAGTCCGCGTGCATGCCAGACACATGCTATCGTCGCATTCCAGCCGTAGCTCTCTGCGTGGACCTTGGTCGTAACGCCTGCGACAGTTGTAACAATGAGTGCTGAGGACGCCGCCCATCTCCATGAGAGCAAGCGCCTCGGCCTCGTCCATGGGCGGAACGTGTGTTGTCGTTGACGCCATTGATCTAGCAGAGCCCCTCTGCCTTTTCATCTGGGTCGAGACATTTGACCCCCAGTGAACAAGGACGTCCGCAAAAAAATATTTTCCTCGCTTCTTTGGAATGTATGGAAGATTTTATTTTCATCGGTGCATGGAACGCTTGAACCACAAAAAAACTCCTCCTGGGGCGTGAAAATCATTTCCTCGGGAGAAGGATGAGGAGGGAAAGATCAATGGCGTCTGCCCTTGAGGTGCTGGCCAGGGCGGCGACGTTCGGGCTGCTGCTGGGTCTTACGCCCAGTCTTGTGTTTCTGGACGGGAAGCTTGGCCTGTGCCTGGTGATGGACGAGAGAGGCAGTGTGGCGATGAAGGGAAGGATGGCGTGTCCTGCGTTCTGCAAGGAACTCGGCTCGCTCGCGGATCGAACGTTCCATGTTGGTGCGGACAACGTAGTCGCGCTTGGCCACACCGTTGAGGTAGTGCTGGACAATGGTGGGCAGTGCCGAGGTGTCGGATCCAGGAGGCGCGTAGACTGGATCGCGAACACGACGCCCGACCCTGGTGGATGGCGCGTAGACATTCCTGGCTGCGTTGGAACGAGTAGTGGGTCCGCCAGTTGGACGATGAGGAGTGGGCATGCTTCCGCGCATGGGGAAAGGAAGGTTCACGCCCTTGGGAACGACAATGGTCGGCGGGCTGGTCGAGTCGTTGACGAGCAGGAGCGAGGCGTACGTGGCAAAGGGCGCTCCGTAGGCAACATCCCAGAAGGGATCAATGGCCTTTTTTCAGGGTTAAAACGAGGCGAAACCGAAAGAAAGGGAAGTATGAAACCTCCAGCGTGACATCGTAGATGGCCTCCCAGTTCTTGGTATCATCTGCAGGAGCGACAGGATTGATGGATCGGATGCGGACGCGGATCACGTCTCCCACCCAGTTGCCACTTCCGATAATGGCCGCGCTCACGGTACCCAAGCCAGAATCACTGCCCATCCAGAACCAGTTGTCCTCGTTGAGGTTGCCCTCAATAGCCTCCAGCACAACCAGGGTGTTGGAGTCTCCGCCATTGGGAATGGCCGGGAACAGAGCCGGAGGATCTCCGTTGATGATAATGTCCAGCGTGGCGTCGAGCAAACTGGGCTTTGTCACGTTGTAGCTCTGACCACAGCTGGCCTCGTCGTCAAAGTAGCTCTGAGTGGCCAGCAGCGAGATGATGATGCCCTTCATCTCAGTCTCAGGGTAGTAGGCCGTGCTGTGCTGGTACCAGAGTGTGTAGGCATCCACGGGACCTCCCACGATGATTCCCAGCGTCGGGACCAGGTACTGTCCATTGAGTCCATTGGCGGGGGTGTTGGGGTTGAGCATGCGGCTCGTGAGGGGCTTGCTGACACGGTACGAGGTACCCGAGCTGCCAGCAGTCCCCGAAGGGTTCTGCGCATTGGGGGTGTCGTAGCCGTTGTACCAGGACCAACCAAAGCTGAGCGGGGCCAGCACCAGGTTGCCCTCGTGATCGGTCCAGCCTGATCCCGAAGCACCTTCACGACCAGTGGCAGTGGTGAAGATTTGCTCAGTGGAGGCGGCAATGAGTGTTCCAATGTCGAGGTGCGGGTGCGCCACGACTCCGGTGCGGAACGCCTTTTTTGGATCTTACACATTAGCATACATCAAAGGATGGAAAAAGATGGGGGACCTTCTTAAAGAAGCCATTGTCAAAGCCAAAAGCGTTGAGAATGTCTCCACGCTCGACATCACCACCGGCAAAGTTGTAGTGATGCTGGTTGACCACGTTGATGACCGAGCCATCTGATCGAGTCAGCGGTGTGGTCTTGACAATGGCAACATCGGTGGCGCCGGACCAGGCCACAATCTGCCCCGTGAAGGCGTACTTGGCTCCCGTCTTGTTCACGTTCATGACCTCAATGGTCATCTCCTCAATGGTCGAGGTGTAGTGAGGCGTGGGTGTCAGCACAAAGTCACAGGAATCCGGGTTCTGCGAGTAGAAACAATGGGCAGCCGTGAGGATCTCTCCCGTCTCTCGGATGAAGACTCCGCTGCAAACGACGCCACCATCCTGGATGTCGTCATTCTGTTTGCCCCCATAGAGTTACCTTGTGCGACGCAAGTCATATTCGCAACAAAGAGGGGGGTGAACCTGCAGGAAGATCTCCACGTTCCTGGACATGATCTTGTTGTGGAAGTCATCTTCGCGCACTTGGTAAGGCTTGTCAATGCCCGTGCTGTAGACAACGGCCACCACTGCAAGAACAGCAACAATGACCACTCCGATGACGAGACCAATGATCCAGCGCCGATTGGTGGTCACCACGGCCTCGGTGGGCCTGAGTCCAATGGGATCAGGCTTGGCTCCCTTGCCGGCCATTTGTTGGTAGCCAGCAGACGAAGCTGCACTGCTGCTGTTGTTGTTGATGCTTCCGGCCGCGCTGAATTTGGACATTTCTCCTCTTCCACGGTCTGGATGACAAACGCTCTGAGGAACCGAGGGGTGGGCAGCCACGTTATGAATCATGCAGAGGTGAGCAGCTAGATATCAACAAGAGTGTCCAAAATTCCCCTCCTTGTTCCCTTCTCTCGTTGACCAAGCTTTTTGTGCTCTTTCATTGTGTTCAGTTCCGCGCATGTCGCGTGCCCTTCTTGCCTTTCTTGGCGGCGACGGGATGATGTGCGACCTGACGCCGATGCGGGTGACTCTTGGCGCCCTGGTTTGGTACAATGTGACGCATCTCCTTTGGAGGCTGATGTCTGGCCAGAATCATTCCGCGTCGATTAGCTTGTCTTTTGGTCTCGCTCTCGTCTTGGCGGCGGCGGCGGCCAATGGGTGTCGGAGCCGCTGCAAAACGGTCCAGCGCGGGGATCGCAGCGCGGGTCTTTGCATGAGAAGCATAATGCTCAGCCAACGTGGGTAACGAGTAGATCTTGGAGGCGTTTTGAGGCTGGCTGAAGAGACGGCCACCAACAGTGTTTCGTGCTCTAAGATCAGGCATAGTTTTGCCGTTCCTCGTCTTGCGCATGCCACGCACGTGCGTGGGCAGCATCATTGCAGGGTCCAAGTACAGCTCTGGCACGCCAGGGGCGGAGGAGTTCACGTGGATGTACGACACGTAGCTACCCAGTGCGTTGACTCCCAGCGAGTCCCAGAAGGCATCAATCGCATTGAGTGTGACGCGATAGATTCCCTCCCAGTTGGTAGTGCCGTCGTCGGGGAGGGCCGGGTTCACTGACTTGATGCGGACCCTGACAACGTCACCAACCCACTTGTTGTTGCCCAAGATGACGTTTGTAACCGTGGTGAGACCAGCGTCCTCGCCCAGGTAGTGCCAGTCGTTGTGATCCAAGTGGCCCTCAATGGCCTCCAAAATGGTCATGATCCCCGTGACAGTGGGATCGCCTCCCGGGAAGTCGGGGAAAGGATCGGGCGGAGATCCACTGATTACCACGTCCAGAGGCGCTCCAAGCATGCTGGGCGGCGTCACAGTGTAAGGCGGGAAGCCGCACTCGTTGACAGTGGTGGTCAGGTGATCGTAGTAAGACTGGGAGGCCAGAAAGGCAAAGATGATGCCGCGCATCTGGAGAAAGGGCAGGTAGTTGTTGCCCCAGTCAATGAAAATGTTGGTGGCGCTCACGACCTGCGTGGGGATGATACCCAGCCCAGGGATGAGGTAGCGGTTCTCTGCACCATTAGGGGGTGTGTTGGGGTTGAGCATGCGGTCCGTCAGCGGACGAGACACCCTGCTTGAGGTTCCGGACGCTGTTATCCGCGCTTCGGACGTTGGAACGAAGCCGTCGTTTGAACCACCCGTGTACTGCCACCGATAGCTGAGTGGTGCCAGCACGAGTTTCTTCTCGTTGTTGAACATGCCCATGCCCGACGCTCCAGGCTGGATCTCAATGTCCACAAAGACTTGATCCACGGAGACGGCAAAGCTTGTGCCTCGGTCCTTGGCGACGGCCTGTACGTACCCCTTGTGGCTGAGCTTCTTGAGAAACTCAATGTCGTATCCCAGGCCCTGGACAGTGTCACCCCGGGAGAGTTCGTTGCTCTCGTCCCAGTCAAAGGCGTCCTGGTCATGGATGGTGATGACTGTGCCGTCTGCTCGGGTAATGGGAATGGTTCGAACAATCGTCACATCCGTGACGGAAGAGTAGCCCACAACCTCAAAGGGAAAGGCCAGCTTATCGCTCCCGTCGTTGACACCCATGACTTCAACCCAAGGATCAGTGCCGGGCATGAAGGGGTAGCCAGGGATGCTTGGATCAAATTCACATACTGACGTTTCTGGCACCAAACAGTGAGTCGCCGTGAGGATCTCCCCAGACTCGCGGATGAAAACGCCGCTGCACGACAGCACGCCTTCGGTCTCCATCAGAACCTCCACCACCCGCGTCTCAATCTCATTGTCGAGCGAGTCCTTGCCAATGTGAATGTCGCGATTCTGGAAGGCCGTGACTGAGCCCCAGGTCCAGACAACGGCCCCGATGATGAGGAAGCCGATAATCACAAAGACTGCGTAACGGGTCTTGCGTCCGTAGTCGGTCACCTGTGCCAGCGTGGGGCTCATTCTTCACTCCTCCTCTTGGCGAACAAAAGGACGAGGATGGGGGTTGGCAGAGGAGCAGAAGGAGAAGAAAGGATGTGTTCGGAAAAAGCTCACTGCGAACAAGCAAAATGAGAGAGGTGGTCCGTTTTCATTCGTCTTCTTCTTTGTGTTCGTGTCGCGCAACCACATCACACCACTGACCATAAACATGCAGGGGGGGG
>WSSedB1CaDRAFT_10000048_pt1 | contig 67153 bp, 102 predicted proteins | sample WetSurSB1Cattail_FD_9460 | JGI IMG/M metagenome (IMG submission 9460)
GGTGAATAAAATTCAAGTAAGTCTACATAATAGTGAAAAACAAAACGAAATACTCTTTGCAAATTTAAAAGGAACAATGCCAGAAGTTCCAAGTGTTTATACGAAAGCTTTTAAAAAATAATAGTAAAGAGTGGTAAGAATGTGTGATTGTATAGAAAAGTTAGCACAGAAAGAGAAAGAAAGATTAGGTGCAGTACGTATTGAAAGAGATAAAACTTTCATTATGGGTGGAACATTTAATTATAGATTAAAGCGTAAAAATGGGACTGTATCAAGCGTTACTAAACATGACTTCGTTCTCTATACCCATTGTCCTTTTTGTGGTAAAAAGTTTACAGAACATAAACTTGGTAGGATGAATACAACAGTAGCGTCAATAACTACACCTAGTTATGGAGCATCTGTAGGATTGATTGGGAATATAAAAGGTATATTTGAAATGATTTTTAAAAGGTAGGAAAGAATAAAAATGGAACGGATAGAGAAGATTTTACAAACCACTAATGCAAGGTTTCATTATAGAGGGTTAGATTTAGAATTTAATGAACCTAAAAATCAATGGTGTGTGTTCCAACCTTGCTTCACTTATAAACCAAAATACTTTGATAATTTAAAAGACGCTTTGGATTTTATGGAGATTTAAAATGCAGAAAGATAGGATGCAATTATTTAATCCAGTAACAAAAAAGTGGGTAAAATTAAACACTAAAATAGGTGGAATAGTTGGACATAAACACGACAACAAACCTTATAAAAATGTTATGACACCACAAGAAAGAGACAATGATTTTAAGTATCAATTTGAGAAAAAGATTACTGAAGTTTTGCAAAAGAAAGTCTTTACGATTAACCCAAAGTACGCAAGACGTAAGATAAAATGTGACTGTGGACATTATGCGAAAGAGCATTATCTTAGAGAAGGAAGTTGTAATAAATGTGGTTGTACTTGGTATTATCCTAACGTACATTGGATTAAAAAACAACAAAGATTAAAAGCTATTGAGTATCTAAAAAATAAATAGAAAATTAAGATAGGTAAGGACTTAGGAGAGTAAAAGAGATGAAGTCAAATGCAAGAATTTATCCATGTGTAGAATGTGGTAAGATGAGAAGTAAAGATGAAGGTGGAACAACCTTTACTGTTTGTGACGAATGTTGGGATAAAGCCCATCCACATAAAGAAGAATTTAAACGAGAAGAAAAGTATATTGTTTTTAAAATAGATGATGTTAAAAAATATCTTGACACTGAACTAAAAAGACAATTAGTAATTATCAGTGAGACAATAGGAATATGTCGTACAGTTGATGGTAAAAAAGATAACCGCTATGTGGTAGTCAATGAAGATGAACCTTATGCAGAACAAGTTTGGGAATTGATTAAGAAAAATAGTTAATCCAAAGAAAGCAAACTCAATGATTAAGAATAGGAAGATTTGAGGAGAATAAAATGTTTAGTAAAATATTTGCCATTATTCTAGTAGTTAGTATGTTTGGTGGTTTTGGTGTGGGTGTTATTTACGCTTTTAATGAAAGGGGACAAACTTTTTATGGCACTGAAACATTTGAAACGTATCAACAAGAGGTTGATTATCTGAATAAAATAATAAGTGAAGCTCAATTAGTAGGTGCTAAAGTTAATGACTTTAATCTTTCAATTCAAAGTCCTCCCAAGGTAGAGTGGCAGGTTAGGATGCCTCAAAATATTTGGGATAATAATACGCAAGATTTTAAATACGGTGAACGATTGACATTAATACATACAGCTAGGGTAACAGAAATTGTCTTTGGGTCTTTATGTTTTATAGCGGTGGTGGTTATGGTAGTATTAATATTTAAAGATAAAAAGATGACTACGATTGGACATTAAAATAGGAAGATTTAAAATGAAAGTTTGTATAGGAAGTTTCAGAAGTGAACCGAAAGAAACAGAATGTTATGAAGCGACATAGACTATGGGTAGTGCTTGTAAAAAATGTAATGTAAAATGTTATAGACAAGGATGGTCTATCTGTAAATAATCTTGTAGTATTAAGCAATGTAATCACGCCAGAAGGTCGAGTACTTGTTAAAGGTAGTGTTGTCCATGACTTACTTGTAGACATTATAAATTGCCAGAAACAACTTAAAGAAGGGAATTAAAATGAAGTGGGTAGAAGTAACAGTTGAACTACAAAATTATGAAAAGTTTAATGAGGCTTTAAAGATTTTTGTTAAGCCACTTGTGAAAAAATTGTATAGCTTTTACAAAATTGAAAGTTGGAATTTCTTTCGAGAACCAGAGTTGAGATTAAGAATTTTAGCTAGGTATCCAGAAACAGATACAATTAAATTTGATGTTGACAAAACTTTAAAATATGCAGAGAAAGTTTGCAGTGATATTTTTAAGAATCATTACTTTAGTTGTCATGGAGAAAAAGGAAAAGAATATAATGGAGAGCAAGAACTTTATGGAGAAAAAGCGTGGGAACTTTGTTATAAAAGATGGGAAGCTGGCTCTAATTTAGCGTTAGAATTATGTACTACAGAACCAGAAAAAAGTCTACCATTTCATTATACTAGGGACATACATTTGTTTGAAAATCAATTAGGATTTGAATTATCAGATGCCATTACAATCTACTTAAAATGGGTAAGAACTTTAATGAATTGCGATGAAAGTTATAAGCAATACAACGATAAAATATTGGAACTTATTAAGGAAACTTCAAGAGAATCTAAAGTGAAGGGGATTTAAAATGGAAAGTAAATTTAAAAGTTATGGCGTCGTTCACTTCGGTACTGAATGTGATATTTTTGTAGCTCATAAAAAGTTATTTCCAGAGGCTAGTTCATTTCTAACGGAGGCTATACAAAAAGAATATTGTGGCATGAAGTTAGCAGAAGATAATAATTGGAATCAGACCCAAACTTTTTATAAGTTAATTCCGTTTGTTAAAGATGATGCGTATGTAGTAAATAGAATTGGCTATTTGGTTTTATGGAGAAACTAGTGACCCCCATTGGGAATTTTTAAAGTATAAAGGCAGAGGACACGTACAAGTTTGGTATATCGATATGAATGAAGTTAAAAAAGGATTGGGATTAAAATGAGTGGAAAAACAAAAAAAGTATTAGATGAAATCGTAAAATATTTAAAAGAAAATCCTAAACAAAAAGTCTATACAAATTCTGAATTATTAACCGATGAAATTAAAAAGATTGTACCCAATGTTGACGTTGAAACTTTGAAAACTTTGCCAGATAAATCTTACCCAAATGTGTTTGTAAAAACTGATGAGGCAGAGAGGCCAGTAGACTTTTCATTGTCATGTGAGTGTAGTGTTTATGCTAACGATAATGATTGTAAATATAAAAAAGAAATCTTTAAGGCTGGTATAAAAGAAGTAGTAGACTGGATAGAAAATAATTCATCATCGTTATATCATATTAATCAACCTAGAACATTAAAACATCTTTCAAGATTTGAAGTTAAAGGTAAATTTTGGCAAGCTAAGTTGATAGAGTGGGGAGTTGAGAAATGAAATTTAAAACGCTTGATGGTTATGAACTTAAAGAAGGTGATACTTGTTGGGCGATATTCCAATGTTTATCAGGCGACCATGAATTGAGTTCTAAGCCAAGAGAGGCAACCTATCTTGATGAAACTGCTAAAGAAAATCATTGGCAATTTACTGCGAAACATCCAATAAAATCAGACTGTGAATCAATTTTTGTAGAGAGTGTTTGGAAAAATAATCCTAATAAAGAGAGCGTTATAAAATGAAAAATCGTAAGTTAAATTTAAAAAGATTACTGATTGTCTTGGGTATTCCTTGTGGGATTTGTCTACTTATTTTATTTGGATGGTTGCTGACAAAAATTCCTGGTTTTGAAGTCTCACCGAGTTACCCGATGTGGGCTAATTATTTTGGTAATGGTATTATAGTTGTAGTATGTCTTGCTGTTATATTTTTATTTTGTATGGGTATTTGGGAGTTTTTTAATTGGTTATTTCCTAAAGAGAACTGAGAGAAATAAAATGAAATTTGAAGAATTACCTCAATGTTATCAAGACTCAGTAAATAAATCTATTAAAGAATGGGTCAGTCAGGATGAACAATATCTTATTCCATATTTCAAAGAAAGTTTTGTAGAGTATGCAGAGGGTAACGAAATGCATGATACAGATATTATAGAAGAAGATAGATATGATACTGAGTTAGTGTGGTGGATAGACGGTTGGAGATGCAGAGAAAAAGCAAAACAATCAAGATTTAAAAGAACAAATCCAGAAATTAGAAACTGAAAAAGAAGTACTCCAACATAATTATGATATGATAAAGGACGTTCCAACATATCAAGAATCAGATGAACTTCAGGCGTTAAATGCGATAGGTGAAGCAATCGCTAATTCTAAATCAGTAGACCTAACTATTGAAACTAATAGCGGTAAAGTCCACTTAGTTTATGAGGCAAAATAAAATGAAAACATTAAATTATCAAGGTAAAGAAATAGAAGTAATAGAGGTAGAACCAGTAACCTCAAATGAAGTTTGGAATGAGTATCAATTATCAGATGGTAAGGTATTATCTATTAAAACTGTTTTGATTACTACATTAAAAGCTGTCTCAGAAAAAGATGCCGATGGAAATTCTTTGTACGTTGTGAAAACTCAACAAATTGTTAAAGTAAAATAAGGTGAGTATAAAGTAAAGATGAAATTGTTCAAAGAACTTTTGTACTGGTTACATTATCTTGTTAAATTAATGGCTGGAATTTCTTTTATAGTTGTTACTGCTGACCCATTATTAAAAATGCTTGCGGATATTAGAACTACTACAGCAGAACCCTATGGCTCAGTATTCTTTTGGGCTGTAGCCATCGGTTGGTTTTACCTTATAATTAGATTATTACTATGGCTCTTTAAAGATTTAATACCAACTAAAAAAGTTGATGAGATTGTTAAAATAAAATAGGTATTGACATTCTCTGTAGTGCGTGCTAACATAAAAATATGAGAAAGATATTTAAGTGGTTGACTAAAAGTAATCATACTTGGTATGACAAAGGATATCATAAAGCGTATCTTATTTTAAGTTGGCTCGTTGTAGTCTTTTTAATTCCGTTATTCACCTCGATTATATTTATTCACTTGGGGAATATTTTTGAAGCAATCTTTAGTTGGTTAATGTTAGCAAGTGTCATATTAATTGCATTCTTACTTGAGATGGATATTCAAAAATATAAAAAGTCACTATTGATAAGTAAATAAGTCAGTGTTATAATCAAAATTAACAGACTTGATAAGCCAACTACCTTAAATGGCAAGCGCAACATATCAAGTATTACAGAAAGATTTTATAGAGATTAGTTTGCCTGAGCTAGTCTCTATAGAGTCGAAATTAAAAAGTTAATAAGTAGAAGTTACAGTTGGCTGACAAAACTCAGTTTATAGCGGTTAGTGTGCCAATTACCGACACAGACTGAGATGCTTTAGTGCTTGGGTGTACATGAGAACAAACTGGTGAAAATGAGCTTCTATTTTTTAAAAAGTGTATAGTCCTTAGCGTTGATGTAATTCGATGTTAAGATGGTATTTAATGCCGATGTAGCTCAGTGGTAGAGCAAACCATTTGTAATGGTAAGGTCGGTAGTCCGATTCTAACCCATCGGCTCTTTTAAAAATTGAATATAGAAGTCTTAGGTGGCGGAATAGGTAGACGCTGTGGACGCTATGCGATAAAGGTGCAGCCATCATTGACAAGCTCTTAATATCCATGCGATTGAACCTAAGTAAGTAATTTATTTATTTAGGAATGACCATGCAAGACACAAACGTAGAGCATCTAAGGTGACAATGGCAATACTGGTTTACGAGGCGAAAGCACTACGAATTTAAAGAAACAAGGATATTGCTCAAATCCTTAGACTAAGACTTTTATAGATAACCGAAATATTATAATGTCTACGACTTTTTAGCATGACAGAATAATAAATTAGGTTTGCGTCTGAGAGAGTCGTTCTTACGATTCGTTATAGCTTAATTGCTATACTTAGTCGCCTTTATTTAGTGGTGGTAATGGCCGAAAGTAGTTAAGGCACGATATGTTTAGTCAATTAGGCTAAATGAAAAAGGTAAGCGTGATGTGAGTAAAATCGATTGAATCTCACTAGGCCATCCACCCAATTTAAAAGTTTCATGTTCGATTTAATGTTTCGTCTTTATGGGGTGTATGGATAGACTATCCAGAGTCGAAAAAGGCTACGTGTCTGGACACATTGGAACGTAGTCGTATGCTAGTAAATGGGGTAAAGGCGTTTGTATTCTATAGCGAAAGCATGAACCGCAAACACCCCATATTTAGAGTTTAAAATGAAAAGACAAAGTAACAAAATAAATAATGTAACCATAGTTTCTAAAGAGGAAGCTAATAAAATTTGGGATGAGTCGTGGGAAGAATACTTAAAATTAATAAAAGAACAAAAACTTGACGACCCTAAAAGGATACCTACAAGCGAATTTATGCATAGACATTGTGTGATTTAAGTTGAGAGTTGGCAGAGAGGTCTATTGCAACCGTCTTGAAAACGGTGGACGAAAGTCTCAGAGGTTCAAATCCTCTACTCTCAGCCAATACTGGTGAGTTGGCGAGTGGGTGTAAGCCAGTAGTCTCGAAAACTACCAGACGACCTTAATAAGGCATCGTCCGTGAGTTCGAATCTCACCTCATCAGCCAATAATTTTAAGTCTATGCACCATGTGTGTAAAAGATAACGAAGTCCCTTGATCTAATGTTTAAAATTAAGTAGCCTCTTTTGCAGAGTCGGCTAGGGGATTGGGACTTCAGATTTTTTAACCGTTAGATGTAATTCGTCTAACGGTTTTTTGTTGTCTAAAATTTGGGTATTGACTTATTGACACGTAGTGGTATATAATTAAAATATGAGAAGAAAAGGATGTGAAACAAGCATGAATTATATTTTTGTTCCAATGATAAATTATAGGAATAGGTATCTGACAAAAGGGTTGGTCTTAATGGAATTATATTGGGTTGGAAAAGAATTTGGGGCTACTCAAACTAAAACAATTGCGATGATGAAAAATTCTGGATGGTGGAAGTAAATTCTTTTAAAAGGAAGGATGAACGATGAATTGGTTAATGAAGTTATTTAAACCTGAAAGTTCACGGCTTGAATGTCTACGTGTTTTAGATGAAACAGAAGTAATGGTGAATAAAATTCAAGTAAGTCTACATAATAGTGAAAAACAAAACGAAATACTCTTTGCAAATTTAAAAGGAACAATGCCAGAAGTTCCAAGTGTTTATATGAAAGCTTTTAAAGATGGGAAGGTGTAAAAATATGAGAAGAAAACAAGGTCAATTAGTTCCATTAGAAGAAGAAATACTATCAGTAATTAAGTCGTTAAATGGTGAGTCGTATGGCTATTTAATTCTTAAAAACTTGTCTAAAAAATGTGATACTTCAACATTATATCGAGCATTAAAAAGACTTGTTAAGATGGGTAAGTTAGAAAGCCATTTGGAAGATTTAAAACCCTGGCCTCTATTAGATGAAAATTTAAAAGAAGAATGTAGACCTATTAGACGGTTGTATAAATTAATTGAGAAGGAATAGATATGAAAGAGAGCTATGAACTTTATTGGAAGGACTATTATAAAATATTACAAGTACATCCGTTGGCTGAGCCAGAAGTAATAAAAGTATCTTATATAAAATTGGCGCAGATGTATCATCCAGATCACAACATCGATTTAAAATCAGAGAATAAAATGGTAGATTTGAATGAGGCTTTTGGGATTATTGGCAATCCTATTAAAAGAGAATCTTACGATATTCAGTATAACCAACCGCATTTAAGTTGTGAACAAAAAAATAGTTTAAATAATGACGTTGAAAAACGTAGTAATAATGAAATAAATATCAGAAATAAAATATTATCTATATATGAAGAACAGTTAAATGATTCCAAAAGAAGTGGTGGATGTTTTTGGAACAAATATATTAAAGAACAATGGGCTGATAGAGTAAATGAAATTATTGACTGGCTGAATATCCGTAGTAAACCATCACATATGGGGAAATGTTTATTTTGTAAAAGAGAGACAGTAATATTTAATGCAGATTCTACTTTGGGACAATGTATTGACCCTAATTGCGGGTATGTCATAGCCCCTGAGTTGCGTAGTGTTCATAAAATCAGGTGGTGAATGTCGAGTTATAGAATTAAATTAGGAGTATTAAAATGCCAGACCCCAAAAATTACGTAGATAAAAATTTTACATTTGTTAAATCTCACGTGAGGAGGAAAAGAATATTTTCCAATAAACCATCAAGTGACAAGTGGGTTTATATTTTTGTATTACTAATAGTTGCAAGTATCATACTATACTTCTTTTGGGAATTTATACTTGTCGGAATAGCGGTCATTGGTTTATTGTTACTCATAGTTAAAAGAAAAAGAATTAAACTATGGTATATGAAAATAGTAAATAGAAAGTTTGATGAAAAAACTAAATTTAATGATGACTATGAATTAAATAAATCAAAGTATGATTATTATAAATCAAAGAATGAAAGAAAGGAGTAATAATAATGGAAGAAAATAAAGAGAACAATCAAGAAGAAGATTCTTTAGAATGTCAGTATTGTAGACTCGAAGGACAGTTAGTTAAAATAAAATATGGAATAATCTCTCAGATTTTAGAAGCTGGTTTGAATTTTAAAAACTATTACGAAAGTTGTCTTGAAAATGGAGTCTTATCTGAAGATAAAAAGACAGAATTACAAACTAGATACAACACTACTTTAAACAATTATTTCGATGTTGTGAACTTAGTTTGGAACGAAGATATTGACGAAGATTGTGACGATTGTAGCCTCAATCCCAGTACTCTTGATAGCGAATTAAAAGATATTTTGGATAAGAAGAAGGATGGGAAATAAATATGCAATTTGAAGTAAGTGAAGAAGAAGTGGTGAGGATTGTACGTAGAAGAGAAGGATACTCTCTTCTAAAATCTTTTTGGAAGAGTCCACTATCTAAAGGGTTGATAATCGTAGGTTTTTCAACACTCATTGTAACTTTTATATTAAATACAGTTGATGCCTCAAAGTGGTGTTCAGAAATTATAAGTGGAATATCTTTGGTAACGTGGTTGATTTTAATTAAAAGAATCTATGGTAGATGTCGTTCTGATGCTAAGACACTACTCTTTGCTTTAAAAGATAAAATACAAGACCCATAAAAATATTAATAAAGTATATTCTGGATGTAAAATAGTTTTTGGATATTTTGGATAAGAAAAAAGAGAAATGAAAAAGAGAAATGAAAAAGTTATTTAAGTCAATTAAGAATATTGGTATGAACTTAATGTACTTGTTGTTATTAATTACCACTTGTTACCAGATATTTACAACCGAAAATTGGTGGTCAATATGGCAATATAAATTAGTTTTTATCATACTTGTTATAGCCTCTCCATTATATCTGTATGAGTTTATTAAGTGGGTGAAAGGCAAACTGGATAAGAAGAAAGAGGGGAAATAATGTATCAGAAAGGGTATCACCATACAGAAGAAGAAAAAGAGAAGATTAGACAAGGTAAGTTAGGCGCAAATAATCCTAATTTTGGTAAGAAATTATCACCGGAAACTTGTGCTAAGATGAGTGCATCACGAACTGGTAAAAAACATCCTAAGACCGAAACAATGATTGCAAAACAAAAAGAGTCATTAAAAAAGTTTTATAATTCAGAAGATGGTTCAGTTTTTAAAGAACATCTAAGTGAAGTGAATAAGGGAACATCTTGGCATAAAGGATTTAGACATGAATTTTCAGACGAAACTAAAAAGAAAATGGGAGTAATACAAAAGAAAAAGTGGCAAGACCCTATTGAAAGAGACAAACGTGTTGACGCAATTATGAGTGCTGGTAAGCAAGTTCCTAATTATAGAGAATTACAGTTATTATCATATTTGAATGAGGCGAAGTCTGGTTGGGAGTTTATTGGTAATGGTAAATTACATGGTGAAAAATTCAAGGTTGGTGGTAAATGTCCAGATTTTATATTAGAGGGTACTAAATTATTATGTGAACATTATGGTGCTGGATATCATACTGAAGATCAAGTACAACCTAGAATAGAATTTTTTAAACAACTTGGATATGCAACCTTGATTATTTGGCAGAAAGAATTAAAATATAAAGAAAAAGTAATACAACGGATTAAGGAATTTGTGGCAGAAAATTATTTTTAAAATTGCCTATTGACAAGCATAAAAATGTGTGCTACAATCTAATTAATAGCTTGAAAGAGCGATTTTAGAGGTCGAGTCTCAAATAAATATTTAGCAATCCGAGTAGCAATATTCGAGGTTGCTTTTTGTTTACGAGAGATTTTAATAGCTCGAAAGGGCGTGAGTCGGAAGTCAAATTTTTAAATGCAGATGATCTTGGGTTGAAGATACAGCCCCTTTATACAGTAATGTATATCGAATAACCCTGAATATCGGTAAAAGTCTGAGATGATAATGCCGAGGGACAGCCCGAAAGGGAAGCCCGTAGAGACTACCAAGGGGCGACTTAGAAAATAAGCTGATGGCATAGCCCGAACTGCAATGAAAAACAAATTGCAGAGTAACAAAAATATTGCTTATCTTCGCAGCCATTTTCGTGTACGTTGGTGTTAACCTGGAACCTGGTTTGAACACTACCGTCAGCACTATCACTACTCCTACCTATTCCAGTGGTGTTGCTGGTCTTAACGGAGTAATCATGATTGTTTTCGCAGCTATGATTATCTTCGGCGTAAAATTACAATGCGCCACTACGAAGCGATTCGTAGTGCAAACCCTGAATATCGGTGGAAGCCTGAAACGGTCACGCCGAGGGACAGCCCTGAAAAGGGAAGCCCGTAACGACTACCAAGGGGCAACTCTAGTGATAGAGCTGGTGGCATAGTCTGGTCTATAACGAATAACAAGTTATAGTTAACACAACGAGTCAAACAAATGAGTGCTGCTGCCTAATAGCAGAAATGGGGAGTGGGTCAAAAGCTCACTCCCCTACTCATACAAAAAATTTCAAAAATAAAAATGAGGTAATATGAAAAAGGGAAAGAAACTGAAACTACCTAGCTATGGGATGAAAGACCCGTTAAAAATGAAAAACAAGAAAGATTTTTACAATGACAAGTCAGGTAGTTTAAAAAAGTTAATGAAATAACAGGAGCGTTTAAAATGAAAACAACTAAGGTCAAAAAATGGGGAATGATGTCTTGAAAGAACAAACCAATTAAATCAGAAATGGCACGATTTAAGAAAGATGCTGATATCCATAATGTAAAGAAAAATCCCTTTAAATAAGTCCTAAAGTATCCCTTTTAAATTAGAAATTTCTAAGTCACACTTGACAATGTGTTAGGTGTGGCTTTTTGTTTTTTAGAGTAGAAAAATAGTTGTTGACAAGATTGATTGGTAGTGATAATATGTATGTATGGATAAGAAAAAAGATCAAATAATTGGAGTTGTAATTGGATGCGTTCTTTCGATTTTATTAATAAGTGGTTTTGTTTGGCTGTTAAATTATGTAGATAAGAATACCCCGCCAATAGAAATTAAAGATATAACAAAGCAGGTATCGGCAATAAGTTATGATGAAAGATATGGAACTACGAAGATATTTTTCTCAGATGGTTGGTGGTTTTATGTAAGTGGGAAGTATGAATTATCTTCAGGACTAACTTATAGAATTGTTTATAAAGAAACGAAACCGTATCCTAGTATTGATACAATACAAATTGTAAATGAGGAGAAATAAAATGGAAAATAAAACTGTAAAATGTAAATTCTTCGACCCTGAAAAGCCAAAAATAATCGAGAAAAATTTTAAATTAATTAGAGGGAACTGTGTTATCTACCGTGAACATATTTATCAAATTAGACCTGATTTCCAAGAACCATTTTACTTTAGAGTAGACAGTCGTTTCCCTATAAGTCAAGAGTCTTTTAGTAGATTAAAAAGTGAAGAAGTTTATCTAAATCGTAATCGAGAAAATAAAGGTGGAATAAATATGGAAATTGAAAAGCGTCCATTATTAGATGGTAAATATCAGAAAGAATGGTTTAGAAAATATAGTAAGCGAATTGTTAATGACTATTATATTTTGGGACTAGAAAAAACTAAAGAAAAGTATGGTATTAGTTCTCAGTTAGTGTCAGTAGCTATTAAAGTAAATCCGAAATCTACTGGATATGATGGGAAAGGTATGGTTGATGTGCTTGAATTATCTGAAGAAATTACACAGAGTAAAATACAGAATAGAATGGAATTAATGAAATCATTTATAGGTGCAAAGCCGTTAGAGTTTAGATTTTCTTTGACAATTACTGAGTCTGATCTTGACTTTATCAAAGAAGAAAATTTAGTAGATGTATGGCGAGTAATTAGTCTATTATATCTAGCCAAAAAAGAAAAGAATAAAGAGGACAAATAAATGTCATCGGGTGTTATTTTAGGAATTTGTTTAGTGATGTTTTTTTGTTTTGTGGTATTCACTTCGAATTTTAGCAAGAATAAAGTGTTGGTAAAATATTCATATAGGGGTAAAGTAAAAAGTAAACTTTGTGGTTTAGAAAAGAGTAATTTTGGTATAGTTTTTAGATTAAATGGTCAAGATTATGCGCAAAAGATTAATTCTGAAAACGTAAGATTTGAATTATATCACAGAGGATTTTTTATACTGTTTCCTCAATACGTATTATGTGTTGATTTAGCTAAAGAGGAAGAAGATTTGGAGTCACAGCGTATAAAAAAGAATTTTGAAATGTTAAAAGATGTTAATAGGATTCAGTTAAGAGATATTAAAAAAAGGATAGAGGATAGTAAGAAATGAAATGTATATACTGTGGTGAAGATTCATTTATATCAGAAGATGATGTTGATAGACATATAGTAGAAGGACATCCAGAATACTCACCTGTAGGTGATATGAAAGAATCGAGAAAGACTTTAAATTATACGTGGGCATTTGGACTTACAGGTGTAGTCTATGGACAAAAAGGTAATAATAAAAAAGAAGAAGTCTTAGAAACGTTCAAGTATTTTTTGAGAGAATTAATGAAGTCGGAAGGATAAAAAGAGATGAAAAGCAGTTATATATATTGGTTAGTTTGTTTATCGATAGTAGTTTTTGCTATTGTAGGTTTTATATGTGTTAGTTTTATTTTCCCTAGGTATAGTTATCAAGGTGTCGCTGAAATGTCACAAAGTCAGTACTCAAGTTTTATGAAAGAGTACGGGTTTAAAGACAAAGATCAACAGAATTTTGCGACAGCTTACAACCAACAAAGCGATAAATTAATTGTGACTTATAATTTTGAAAGTAGGTCTACCAAATTAGAAAAGTATGGTATCGAAGATGGTAAAACTAATTATGGTGATGTACCATTAATGGTATTCCTTGGCAGTGTTGCTATTTTTGTGCTCATTCTTTGTAGACCATCAAAAGACGATTAAATTAAAAAAATATAGGATAAAAAATATGGGATTTTTTAAAGTAGGTTTAGTCGCTATTGGTATCGTAGTCTTTAGTATTGCAGTAGCATGTTTAATAACATTAGAGGTAACAAATGCTGGTGAACAAACTTCAGTACTTGTAAAAATAGAAAATCAAGAACAAGAAAAGATTATACTCTATAGTGATAGAGAAGTAGATTGTATCTCGTTAATGGATACACCCTTTGATGGTAATATTAAAATTCTTACAGCAAAAGTACATCGTCCTAGTAACATTTGGATTAAGTATGATGCGAACCAATTTCTTTTAAAGTGGTTAAGCGAAAAGATGATAAGTAGCTATCCTAACTTTGTAGTAGAAAATTAAAAATAAAAATATAGGAGAAGTAATCAAGTGTTTCGTAAAAAATCTGTAGTGTTTTCAATGGTAGGTATCGTAGGAGTTTTAATTTTAGTAGGCGTATTTTTCTTTGGTTCACAAGTATCAAGTGCTTGGGGACTCACAAAAGTTAACAGCGCAAAGGTTCAAATTCTTGGTTCAAATGCAGAGATTTTTACAGATGTAAATTGTACTATTCCATTAACAGCAACAACTAATTTAGACTTTGGAACAATAAGAGAAGGTTCAACATCAACAAATACTGTCAAACTTTTTATCAAAAATAGCGGTACGGACAACATTACAACGACTGGCTCAGTAAGCGGTTTGGATAGCCATTTAACATTAGTAGATTCAAAGTTTGGAGTTATTGGTACGAATACACCCTTGTATCAGACAGAAGTTTCACATATTAATGCTAACGGATTTAAAATTATAGACGTTCCCCTAACACCATTAGGAGCAGGATTAGTACAAGTTTTAAATTTGAACATTACTGCAACAGCAGGAGCACCTATAGGTTCGACAATTAATTTTAACTTACAAATAAATTCGACTTCAGGTTATTAAAAGAGGTTATTGACAATTAGGTTGTTTTAATGATAATATGTGTATGTATAGGTAGTTACTTAGTTTAAATAAAAAAGTATAGGAGAAAAAGAAAAATGGTTACATGGATTGTCTTGGGTATTATCGGTTTAGCATTTCTAATTTTTATCTTACCTGGTTTCTTTATCATTGGTGCTAGAGATGTAGGTGTCTTAACTCGTAAGAACTTTGGCACAAGATTACCTGAAGGTCACATCATTGCTTGTAATGGGGAAATTGGTATTCAAGCAGATGTTTTAAGACCTGGTTTTTATTGGAGATTCCCTATTTTGTGGGGAATTAAAAAAGACAAGATTATTGTAGTCAATCCTGGTGAAGTAGGTTTGGTAAAATCTGTTGACGGTGTTACACTTTTAGCCAATAGAGTACTTGGTGATGAAGTCGAATGTGATTCGTTCCAAGATGCTAAGAAATTTCTAACAACTGGTGGTTATCGTGGTGCTCAAATTGGTTTTCTAAGACCTGGTACTTATCGAATTAATACTTCAGCATTTGATGTAGCAATTCAAAAAGCTACAATCGTTCCTGAGAATAGTATTGGTATCGTAATGGCGAATGACGGTATTCCGTTGTCAACTAGTTACGTAATTGCACCTAGACCGAAGGATTCAGATAATCAAGATGTCGCAGATTCATCATTATTCCAGAATGGTCAGTTGTTCATTAAGAGCAAGGGCTATCGTGGTGCTCAACTTGATACTTTGCAACCTGGTACTTATTATATCAATACGTTACTCTTTAAAGTGAACATTCAACCCATTGCAGAAGTACCGCCTGGTTATGTAGCAGTCATTCGTTCTAACGTAGGTATAGAACTTGAAAGGTCAGTTGAGAAACCCATTGATTCAGAGAGTTCAAATCTAAAAGATAAAGTCCATGCGGACGTTGAAAGATTACTCACAACTGATAAGTACACTAGAGGTATTTGGCGTGAACCGATTGCTCCTGGTAAATATAACTTGAATCCGCTTGCCTTTACACCCTATCTAGTTCCTACTTCAGCAGTTACTATTGATTGGGCAGCAGAGGGCAGGATTGGAACTGAAGTTAAAGGTGTTACTAATGAAGGCGTACTATACAAGTTTAATCCCTTGAAAGTTACATCTAAAGATGGTTTTCAACTTGAAGTAAACATTAGAATTGTCATTCGTATTACGCAAGAAAATGCATCGTTTATCATTGCTAGATTTGGTTCAGTAGATAACTTGATTGACCAGATTGTTCATCCCTTGATTGATGCGTCTTTCAGAAATAAAGCTGGTGAAAAGAAAGCCATTGATTTTTTCCAGAGTCGTACTGACTTACAGGTTGAAGCGTTGAATCATGCAAAATCTGTTTTTGAAGAGTACAATGTGTTAGCTCAGAATTTACTAGTCGCTTACATTGATATTCCTCAGAGTTTGTTGGATACTCAGACTCAAAAAGAAATCGCATTGCAACAACAAGCTCAGTTTGTCGAACAAGCTAAGGCACAAGAACAGAATATTGCAGTACAAGAAAAAGCTGCAAGAGCTTTGAAGCAAAAAGATGTCATCAATGCTAAATTGGAAATTGATATCAAGACAGATTTGGCTAGTGCTAGAATGAAAGAAGCTGAAGGTGAATCTGTTTACTTACAGAAAACTAATGCTGCAACTGGTAAAGGTTTGGCTGAAGGTTATCAAGCTCAAAAGGATGCTTTGGGTGAGGAAGGAACTACTCTAGTCAACATTATTAAAGCGTTAGCTGATAAAGGATTGAAGTTTGTTCCCGAAGTTCAAGTCGGTAATAGTGAGGGTGGATTAGGTGCTCTCATCGGTTCTTTAACCGCAAAGTTTGGTAAAGAATTAGCTCAAAAACCTGAAGTTAAAACTATCGAAGTAGATTCTAAATCTAAAGAAGACTAAGGTAAAATATGGTTAGGGGATTAGGTAAAAACTTAGTCCCCTAACTTTACAGAGGTGGTAATTATGACACCAAGCCCCACTGAACTTGTTAGCCAAATTGGTAACTCGTTAGGTATTTGGTTTCCAATAGCTATAATTGCGTGGATAGTATTAATTATCGTAATAGGGGTTTTATCTCATGCAATAAGAAAAGAACGTAATTCTAATAAAGAAACAAAAGAGAGTGTAATTGATGAATTTCCACAGTTTCCAGTAAAGAAAGTTGATTTCAAAACAAGTAAAGTAGATAATAAAATTAAAGATACTTGTTCTCTAAAATCAGAACAAAATAAAGAAAAAGACGATGTGTTCAAAAGGATTTAATAGTATAGGATGTTTAAATTTTGGTGGGTAGAAGCACTAGACAAAGCTAATAATAAAAAATATTCAGATAGAGTTTTTGCTTTTATAGATGGAACTGCTGGTGAAGTTTATAAACGTTACTTATGCAGAACATACCACTGTTCAAATGATTTAGTTGTTGAGGTATCGCCTTATATTGGACAAGATAAGATAGTTAATAATGATTTTAAGAGGATTTAAAACTATGGGATGGTTTGATAATTTTAAAAAACCAGTGGATAAAAATTTAAACAAAGATGTTTCGACTTGGATACCTCAGCGTAAGGTGATGCCACAAGAAAAAATCGTAGGAATTGTAACAAAAAAGATGAAGGTGATGGAGAAATGAGCGATAAAGAATCAAGAAATTCTAAGTTAGATAAAGAAGTTAGAAGTAAATTTGATACTATTAAAAACTTTGCAGAGAAGTCAGGCTGGCTATTAATCGATGAATGTAAAGAAGATGATGACAACTACCCATCGTTAGTCTATTTAACTCAGATAGGTAAAATAATTAACATAGAAATGGATGAAGATAGTGTCGAATTAAGTATTGAAGATGAGTACTCTATTGATTTGGATGAGGATTAAATAATATGGGATTATTCGATAATTTTAAGACAGCAAAAGAGAAAGAATTAAGTAAAGATGTTTCTAGTTGGGCAACTCCTAATGTTCATAGAGAGACGGTATTAGAACCACAGAAAAATGTTAATGATAAAGATAATGAATTTCCACAATTTCCGGTAAAAAAGTCTTGTAAAAGTGATATTGCTGATGAAATAAAAACATCAAGAGTAGAATATGACATTGATGAACCACCTATTCCCGTTAGAGAAGAAGATGTGCCAAAAAAGAAAAATAATTCAGGTGGTTTGATAATTGTAGTTTTAATACTTGCGGTAGGAGCTTATTTTGCGATTACGAATGGTTGGTTTGGTAATCATCAACCCTATCAAGTAGAAGGAACAGTCTATTCAGTAGTGTATGAAAAATCCCATACAGAAGCGAGTGCAATAATTCCAGATAAATATTATGTAGAGATTTCATTCGTTGATAAGAACGGTAATGCAAAAGTTTTAAAATGGGATACTACTTTTGAAGAATATGCAAAGTATCAAGTTGGTAGTAAGATAAATGTAACTGTGAAATGAAAAGAAAATTTAGTTGGCTTTGTAATATAATAAGTATTTACGGTTCTATATTAGGTGGGTTATTTTTTATAATCATTTGTATAATAGAACCTGATAAGATAGGTGTAAAAATATTCGATGCGTTAATCGGTATTAGTTTAATAATGATAGGAGTATTTGGGTTAAAATTTAATGTTAGATCAAAAAGAGATTAAACAAAAAGTTGAATATTATATGAATTTACCTTATACCATGACGATTAAGCGTCATGACGATCAGGGCGTCTACTATCTGGCTGGTTTCGTGGAATTGCCGGATTTATTTATGGTTGGTTCGACAGAAGAGTTAGCTATAAAAGAGTTATCGGTTGTAAAACCAGAATATTTTGAAGAATGTATCAAGCGTGGTTTTAAAATTCCCATACCAGTTGAATCTCAAAAATATAGCGGTGTGCTCAATTTTAGAATGCCAAAAGATTTACACCGTAACATTGCTATATTAGCTGATAAAAAGGGTGTTAGTATTAACAAATATTTAGTAGATGTTGTATCAAAATCTGTAGAATGGGACTGGCTTTTTGAAGGGAAAAATTAAATGAAAGTTTTTAAAATACTAAAATTAGTAAGTCATTAACACCTGAAGTTTTGCAATACATTTTCATTGATAGAATGGGACAGAATGTTCAAGTTTGGGTAGTACCAGATGGACAAGGATTTAATATCAGTCCTGCAAAGTAGTGGTCTGAGGTCGAGCCGAGTAAGAAAATGATTTTAAAATAATAGTTGACAAGTGTGTTGTAATATGCTATATTATTGGTAAGATCAGTGATGGAACAACCAAAGCGGATTCTCTGGAATATGAGAGTCCGTTTTTTATTAAGGAAAGTTTAAATGGTAACAAGTAAAGTTTGTCCACATTGTAAGAAGAGTGATAGAGTAAATAAACATGGCGTAGCTGGATGGAAAGATATTAAACCACGCTATGCTTGTCTACGTTGTAGAAAGACATTCTTTTAAAGGAGATTTGATATGAAATTTAGTTTAACAAAGATAATTCAAAAAGGTGCAAAAGCTGGGAAACATGACTTTGCTAAGAGACATACTAAGAAGTCTTTGACCACTAAACAAAAGATAGAAGCAGTTGAAAAGAAACGACAAGAAAAGTTGCACAAAGAAGTTGTAAAAAGAGATCGCAAAACATTCTTTTAAAAGGAAGAATTAAATGACTTACAGAGCAAGTTTACCATATGTTCAACCTATACCTACCGGACAATCTTCTCAGATAGTAGGGGAATTAAAAAAACCTGAAGTTGAACAGACAGATGAAAAGCAACAAGTAGTTACACCTGATTTAGAAAAATATATTGAATTAGGTGATGGAACATTTGTTGATAGAGAGTCGTTTAATAATTTACAAGAAGATACAAAAAAAGCTGGACTAAATGTTGGATTAGACGCATTAAAAACTTCAATTCAACAGCATAAAGATAATTATGATAAGGTAGTTAATGACTTAAAACCTTATACAGATGAGTCTGGAAAAGTTAATTTAGCACAAGCAATTAAAGATAATAAACTTGATGTCAACTTAGCAGTTAGCGAAAAGATATTCGATCAAAATGCAATCGATAATGCGAAAGTTACAGCAGACGCTTTGACTAAAATTCAAGACTATACTGTTAAAGATTCCAGTGGTAAAACCTCTTACGACATCGCAAAATATTTGAAAAATAATCCTCAAGATTTGCAAACTTTAAAGACGTTAGGTGTTAGTGATTCAGTAGTTTCACAAGCACAAAATTACAATGTTGCGTTAGAAAAGATACAGCCTTTCTCTACAGAAGTTAATGGAAAAATTCTTTATAATACTGCTGAATTTCTAAAAGCGAATCCAAATGACACTCAAACTTTAAAAGAATTAGGAATGAGTGATGCTGATATTTCTAATGTCAAATCGTTCAATGTTGCTGTGGAAAGTCTGAAAGATTATGCGACTAAAAATGAACAAGGTCAGACAGTTTATAACATAGCGGATTACTTAACAGAACATCCAAATGATACAAAGACATTATTAACTGCTGGAATAAAACAAGAAGATATTAATAATGTAGTGCAAGGATTATCAGAAATAAATACAGCACAATCTTTAATTCAATCTATTGCTCAATCAAAGAATATCCAAATTAGTGATGTTAAAAAATTAAGTGACAGCGAAATAAAATCATTACTAGACGCTGGTGTAGATGCAAATTCAATCGCTAGAGCAGGACAAGATGTTGGACAAATTAATTCTGTAGTAGAGTCGATCAACTTAGAAAGAACTACCAAACCATCAGAACCAACTTCGATTCAATTAACTCAATCTCAACAAGACTTACTCGCAGAATCTCAGGTGTTAGAGGGTAGAGGAGTTGTTGGCCAACAACCGATAATCGTATTACCAGAAGGATTTGTTGGAGCACCTGCACCAGGTGAAATTAGAGCAGAAACTATTAAAGAATCGTTAGCAAAACAAGGTACACCGTTACCAGATGGTGCTGTGATTATAAGTTATGACAGATCAACTGGAAGTGTAAGTTATTCTATCCAACCGAAACAATTAGTAGCAACACGTACTGATGCAACTAATGATATTGAAAGTCTAATGTCAAATGGGTACGATAGTAAGAAAATAAGTTATTATCAATCCATTACGGATGCGACTAAACAACTAGGTTATTATGATGCTCAAAAATTAAATGCTAGTTTGAAATCTATTGGATGGGTTGACACAACAACAAATAAACTTTTAACAGAACAAGATATAGCTCAAAGACAATGGGATTCTCTAACTCAGGCACAGAAAGATGAGGTAGCGGATATCTATGGTAATGACGCATTTAAAGGGAATTATTTATCTGAAAGTTACAAAATAGGCGAGGGAATTGTTGCGGAATCTGGTATAGTAGGACAACTTACATTAGGCGCACCATTAATGATTGTTAGACCTGTGGCATTAGCAACAACAGGTCAGAAAGTTACAGTAGGTGATGTCGCTACCTCTGCTGGTATGGCTATTTTAACAGGTCTATCAATGGGTGGTGCTGGCGCATTAAGTTCACTAGGTGCAGTTGGCTCTAGGGTAGCAACAGGATTAGATATTGGTATAACAGGTGGATTCGCAACAGTACAGACAAAAGATATTATCACAAATATAAGTACAATGACTCCAACCGAAAGAAATACAGCAATCGCTATGGATGCTTTGATGCTTGCTGGTATGGGTTTAGGTGTTAAGGGTTTCAAAGATGCTGGCAAAAAGGCGAAATTAGATAAAACAGCATTGGATGCTCAAGAAACTTTAAATAAAACACTTGAAGAAAAACCTATAGATGGTCTTAAATCAGACATTAAGGGTATTAATCAAGATATCAACATCGCTAAAGTAACAGTAGACCCTGTAAGTGGTAAGATAGCTAGAAATATTGCTGATTTAGGTAGTAAAGTTGATGATGCTCTAACAAAGGAGTTTGTTTATGAACAAATTGCCAAATCCTCAATTCCTACAATACAAGATTTTTATGCAGGTTTGAAAGATAAAATTAATACTGGTCTGATTAAAGAGTATGTAACCGAAAGACAAATTAATCAAGCAATTTATGATGGAATTAAAGCAACTGGTAAAGGTATTGATAATGCTCTTACTAAGGAATTTATTTGGGAACAATTAGTTAAAGAAACAGTACCTACATTGATTAAAGAAACTGGTACTAAAATTTCTAAAGCAATCGATACTGGTTTGACTCAAGAGTATGTTTGGGAACAGCAAGCACAGAATTTAATATCAGACGCAATCAGTAAAACCAAAACAGGTATTGACGATGCCTTAACAAAAGAGTATATCCTAGAACAGATGGCAAAACAGTCAATTCCAAATGTAAAAGAAACTGTAAAAGTGGTTAGTGGTGCTTTAGATGACGGTTTAACTAAGGAATATATTTTAGAACAACAAGTAAGTCAGGTTGTTGAGCAAGCCATTAACGATGCTATTAAGAAAACAGGAAAGGGAATTGATGATGTTTTAACCAGAGAATACGCATTAGAGAACTTAGTTTCTAAATATGTTCCTAATATTGGTGCTGTTAAAGATTCAGCTAACGGGATAATCAATACAGCGTTATTAAAAGAGTATTTATTAGAGCAGAAAATTAGTGGTGCTATTCCTACTATCGAAGAAATTAGAGAGATTATTGGTAATTCTGTAAATACTACATTAATTAAAGAGTATATCTTGGAGCAACAAGTTCAGAGTGCTATTTATAGTACACTAGCAAGAGCGAAAGATAGTAGTTTAAGTGCCTTTAATGACGTTCTTAATAGAGAATATTTCTTAGAACAAATGGCAAAGTCTTATATTCCGACTACACAAGAAATCAGGGATGCTATCAGTAAAACTGTTGATGCCGCACTTTTAAGAGAATATTTATTAGAACAGAAAGGCTTTCAGAAAGTTAGTGATATTACCAATGCTGTAAATAATGCCATCGACACAGCGTTACTAAAAGAATACATGTTAGAGCAGAAAATTTTACAACATATCCCAACTATAGGTGAAACTACTGCTAAAATTAGTGGTAAAGTTGATTATGCAACATTAAAAGATTATCCAAGTCAAAAACAAATTAGAGATTTAATTATAGAAAGTGTTAGGGCAACTGGTCGAGGAATTGATAACTTACTAACTAGGGAATATATACTAGAGCAGATGGCAAAACAAGGTGCTCAGGAATTATGGGATAAAGCAAAAACAAAAACAGGCACAGCGATTGATGATTTACTTACCAAAGAATACATCTTAGAAGAACAATTAAAAGGTGCTATACAAGATGGTATTAAAAAGACTGGAAAAGGATTGGATGACGCTCTAACTAGAGAATATATCTTAGAACAATCGTTAAGAAGTAGTTTACCTACAGTTCAAGAATTATTTAAGAGCATTAAGAATGGTATTGATACTGGATTAATCAAAGAAAGTATTACAGAACAGCAGATTCAACAGGCGATGTATAATGCGATAAAAGCTACAGGCAAGGGCATCGATGACGCATTAACTAAAGAGTACATTCTTGAAGAATTAGCTAAACAGTCAATGATTGATGCCAGAGTAAAGGTATCTGATTGGTTAAAGACTATTGAAGTTGCAAAACAAACTAAGCCGATGCGTGATGCTGTAGATAAAATTTCAGACGAAGTAAATAAGGCACAAGATAAGTTATCTAAGATTCAAACCAATGAGATGAATCCTGAAATAATCAGAGATGCCTTTGTAGATGTTCGCAATGCAATATCTAACGCTAAAGAAGTAAGTGCTAAATTTAAAGATTCCAAGATATCAGGCGTTTCTGAGTTAAGTAAATTTACAGACGACCAAATTAATACTATTGAAAGGAAAGTCAATAGTCTATCTGAAAGATATATAGCCAGAGATGCTTTTATAAAAGGTAATCCTGAGTTGCCATCTCAAGTTAGAACTGCTTTGGCTGATATTTATAAAGCGTTTAATGACAAAGATACAGGATTATTAAGAGATGCGTCTAAGAGATTATATAATCTATCCTTTAAAATTCCCAAAGAATTTAATGGTGAATGGATACAAGATAGAGCATTAAAACTTTATCAAAATGCAAATGAGTTTATCAATGGTGATATTGCAAAAGCAGAAGGGTTTGAAGGTTTAGGTGATGCCATTGATGGTATAGATAAATATTTTGAACGGAACAAAACTGAAACCAAACCGTTACCTTCAACTGTTAGTCCAATAATAACAGAGAACACCGCTAGAATTGATGAATTAAAAGCTACGCTAGATGGGTTTAATAGAGATACTGGTAAAACTGATGTAGATGCTTTTGTAAAACTCGCAAAAGAAAACAAATTAGGTGATGTTGAATATTCTAGTATGAATCCCAAACCAGTAATAACTGAAGGTGCTGGTATACCCTTCAAGAAAGCAGAGCAAGATGCTATCGCCTTAGAGAACGCAAATAATAGAATAAACTTTATTAAGGGTATGACTAGAGATGATGTATTATTTGGTAAAAACGAGTATACTTACGGTAAGGCAGTAGATACATTTGGTAAAGAACAAGTTAAGTTAGTATATCCCAAATTAACTGATAAAATGATTGAGGATAGTCGTGAGTTATTGAGATTAATAGACGAAGATATTAAATCAAGAAAAGAAAGTTATGGTAAAGTAATTGCTAGTGCTAAGTATTTAGGTGAAACAAAAGAGGTAGCGGAGAGTTTGAAACCATCTAAACTTTCAGGTATTGGTAGAGGTGATATTCCAGATAGGATAGTGTTAGATTCTCAGTCAAAAGGAATAAAAGGATACACTCAATCAGATATAGATTTAATCAATGCAATCTTATCCACTAAACCCACAATAGAAAAATCAGGTTTGGAATTTAAAATAATTCCTACTGAAAATGTACAGGCGTTAAAAGAAAAATATCCAGTATTTACAAATAATAGAGCATTTACTAATGACAATGTTTTTCTAAATGATTTATATACTGTAGCGGAAGGTCATTTTAACTTAACAGATACAGGCAAGGGAAGTTTCTTAATTGAAAAGTCTGATAACTTCAGACAGAACAGAGTTGAATTACCAATCGTAAAGAACGAAGAACCTTTTAAAGAAATGAGGTCTGTATTAGAGGGCGATGTTTATAAGATAAGTAATCCTGATGATTTAAGTAAGGCGATTGATGAGACTAACCCTAATCGCATTGGTTTGGAATGGATAACAAAAGAAGAATTTGAACCAAGTGAAGGAAATTATTTTGTAGGTACTCCAAGGGAAGGGTTGGGTGTTAATATTCCAGAGAAATTGACTCTTGCTGAAATAGAGTTATCAAGGTTGACAGGCGATAGAATTAACGAATTACCATCGTATGAGTTTAAACAGCCCATTGTTAAGTTGACTGGTGCTACTATTGAAGAACAATCAGTTAACTTAGTAAATGAGATAAGCGAATTTGTAAAGAAAGATGGAATAGCAAATGCGATAGATAAATATGGTATATCAGCAGTAGAAGCTATCTATCCTTACGCTAGAGATTATGCAGAAGCAGAAGGTGGTGGGTTTGTTCCAGAGTCGTTGTTCGGTAAACCACCTGAACCACCTAAGACTGCGCCAAAGACAGATTTTGGTGGGATAGGTACTTTGGAAAGTGCGGAAGGATTAAAAACTAGAGCTATGACACCTGAACAAGAATTGGCTTTAAGAGGTTCTCGTAGTGGTGATTTAGTAGTAGAACCGTATATCGCACCTAAAACAATTACTCAACCGATTCCTGTGCCAAGTGAAGTTCCTAGTATCGTACCTGAAAGTGTACCGGAAACAGGCGAACAAAAAGTTAGATATGCCGAAGATGACCCATACCATCTATTCCCAATAAAAGAAGAACCACAACCGTCAGAAGTTTCTACGTCTGAGCCTACAGGAGTTCCTTCTGTATCACCTACTCCTACTAGCATCCCTAGTTCTGCACCTTCCCCAAGTACAGTTCCTAGTTCTGTACCTACGCCTTCGCCCGTACCAGTTCCTACTCCACAGCCAGTTCCACAACCGCAACCTCAACCGTTGCCTATGCCTCAACCTGTGCCAGTTCCTACGCCAACTCCTACACCTATCCCATTACCTCAACCACTTCCGTTGGGATCAAGGCAAGAAGAAAAAAAGAGGGTATCGCCTAAAGGACTTTCTCTGTCAGAAGATAAAGAAGCACAGCAAGCGATTATAGACAATGCGCCAGAGGGAACTATAATCGTGCTCCAAGGGCGTCCGCAATATAAAGGTGAGACAACAGCACCGATGTTTAAAGTGTTAGTACCACCTTATGATGAATTTTTTACTACTAGACAAACACCTAAAGGGTATGTAGATGAAGGATTTACTGGTAAAGGTTCTGCATTTAAGAGCGTACAAATCATAGGAAAGTTAGACAAACCTGTAAGGAATGTGGACTTAGGATTTGTAAAAGTAGATGTTGATATTGTAGATGGGAAACCAGTAATTTCTTACGCACAAGATGAAAGTTCAAACTCTGGTGAACGTTCAATGACAGTTGGTATGGGTAAAGGACAAATCCCAATAGAAGAATGGGACAAAGCCAAATCAGAAGGTGTGAGTTACGAAGATTTTATTGCCAGTTATCAAGGTGAAAAAGTTGGCGAATATGATTCAGAAAGTGAACCAGAGACTGAAACAATAGAAGAAACTGAACCAGAAGTAGAACCTGAAATTGTCGTAGATAATGCTGAAAGATTCGATAATAAAGTTAAAAAACAAGACGAAGGGATGAAGGAAGTCGCTTCTAATTTTGAACCACCAGTTATCATTAACGGACTGGATAAGAAATTAAAATATCAGTTTGGGAAACGTAAGGTCTATGCAGTTGACACACATTATCTTAGAAATATTTTATCTAAAAAGCATCCAGAGTTGAGTGAGTTTGACGGTGGAAACTGGAAAGTCTATCCCGATTTAATTCCTGAAAATGAGATTTGGGTAGATAGTGGATTAAAGAGACAAGACTTTAAAACTTCTGCTATACATTATATAATTCAGGCAGATGCTATGGGTGAAGGAAAGTACAAAGGTGATGAGTACGACTTAGCTAATCAAGAGATTACACCTATAGATGTCTACGCAACTGATAATCCAAATTATGTTGATAGAATGTTATCAACTTCTTTACAAGGTAAGTATGAGTCTTTATTAGAAGAATCAAGTAGATATAAAGAGAAGCCCATAGAGGAAGAAGAACAATCGGAGGTTTTTGATGAGGTTGATAGAATGGTTGAATCCAAACCTAGACCAGCACCAGTTAAGGGATGGTGGGAAGAAAGCAACGAAATAGAGACAGGTCTTAGTGGTAATAAATATTACAGAGGTAGAAGATTATTACCACCTAATATAGGGGGTAATCTGTAAGATGGTTTTTATAATTGGGTTTATATTTTTCATCTTGTGCTTAGTTCTCTTTCCTGGTATCAATACTGTAACTGGCTCAGTTGATACTACAGGTTGGACTACTATTCAACAAGCAGAACATGTCGTAATACCTTTTCTGTTTTTGTTTGGTATAATATTATTTATTTGGTTCGTTAGAAGAAAGGACTAAAATATGAGAAAGATTTTTAGATTATTTCTAGTTGCTTTGATTGTAGGAATTTTAATTGTGCCTACATTTTTTCCTGTATCTATTAGTGGTGCAGACGCTACATTAAAAGAGTATCTTAATACAGGTGGAGATGCGAACAGTAGTGCAATATGGGGTTTGGATATTGTTGCACAACAATTCACCTCTAATTCTACGGCACATACTGTAACTAAAATCAAAGTCTATTTACAAAGAAATGCTGGCGGTAGTCCTGGTACTGTGACGTTAGGATTGTACAATGCTTCAGCAGGAACTCCAACAGGTGATTACCTAGCATATGGAACGATCAACGGGAACTCGTTACCAACTTCATATGTCTTAGCGACTTTCACAATGAATGTAGAGGTTGCTTTAAATTCAGCAACTCAGTATGCTATTGTAGTTAGTGCAGAGAATGGAACAGGTGCTAACTATGTAAATTGGTGGCAGGATTCAGGTGGTGGATTGGCAAATGCAGTAGCTTCTCATTCAACAAATGCTGGTGCAACGTGGACAAGTGATACACCTGCTGATTGTTTGTTTGAGGTTTGGGGTAATACAGTTTTAGCAATCTCTAGTGTAAAAGTATTCCTTAATTATATTCCAGAAAATGCTGCCTCAGTTGGTGGTACTACCTATTATGATTGGTTAATATGTGCAGAAGTAGTCAACGACTATCCACCGTATGCTCAAAATAAATCTAATCCAAGCCAGTATTTTGCAGTACAATTATTAGACCCAACAGGAACTACAATAATAGCGTCTGTTCCAATGGTTTCATTTGGTGATTTTCCAGAAAGTATTTATTTAACAGGTAACTCCACTACTTCATTAACAGTGAGCGGTGCTTACATCTTTAGAGTGATTGGTACGTTTCCGTTACCACCTAGTGTAAGTTATACAATACAATCTGGTGATTGGCAAGGAAACTTAGTTTCAAATAAGTACGCACACTTCAACGATTGGGTAATAGGTACAGCACAAAATATGGAAACATATTATGGATTGTCAGGAAGTAGTGCTCTGGCTACTTTAATAACAGGGTTGGGTTGGTCATTAACTTCATCAGGTGGTGCTTATTTCACAATAGCAATACCTGGTATTATGGATAAAGACCCTAACTTATTCCAGTACGCTAAAACAAAACCACAATTTGAAATAGGAACAGATGCGACAATCTATTATTCAGAAATAGACTTTGAAAACAAAGTAGGAATTCAGATTACAAACATTTGTACTACCTTTGGAACTTTATTCGGATTAAGTGGTAAAGATTTTGCAGGGTATGTACTATCGGCTATTATAGCAATTATTGTTGTAATAGGATTGTTTGCAGGGGAAAGTGCAGGTGCTTTAGCAATTATGGTTGTAGGTGGTATCCCGCTTTTACTTTTAGGTAATTATATTAATGCTATAGGGATTCAATGGACTTTAGTTTTCTCAGGGCTAATGTTATTCTTATTTGCAAGGCAGTTTTATCTTAAAGTACAATAGGAGAGATTATGATAAAATCAGAGTTTGAGAAAGCATTAAAAACAAAAGGGACTAAAGTAAAATCTTTAATTCAGGATGTCAATGAGTTGGCTAAGTTTGTTAATTTGTATCAATCAGAAACTTTAGAAGTAACCAAAGACGATATAAATCATAATTAACATGAAGAAAGTATTTTTATACTCAATAATTACAATAGTAACCTTGATTTTATCATTGACTATTTTGCATGAGATTGGACATTGGTTATCAGCATTAGTATTCTATCATGCTCATGGTCAGTTAGCATTCTTTCGAGGTTGGGCGGTAGGAATTTATTCTACCACTGATGATGTAGGAAGTGTAGTCTATTATTCAGGTGGAATTTTTGCATCGCTAGTGGTACTACCATTTGTTTTTGTAAAGTTACCGATTTATATTAGGGCTATCATATTAAATTTCTGTTGCCTTTCATTTTGTATGGGTATTGCCGAAGGGATAGGAACTGATGCCTACTCTAATCCAATAGTTGTTATAGCATCAGTTTTATTAGCATGCAGTATAGTTATAATTTACTTGTACACTAGAATGGACAGAGCTATAGTTAGAAGTAGGGAGATTATATGTTTAAGAAAATCATCGGAATAGTGTTTGTAGTTTTTATTATTGGTGTACTGTGTTTAAGTGTGATACCAATTTCAGCTAATACAAATACTTCACAGTATAAGATAGGTGATACCAAAGTATTGCCATCAGGTGATATAGCAACTGTAGTTGGATTTACAAAAGATGGTTCAGTTGAATGGAATGTACATCTCGGAATAATGAAATCAGACCAACAAATTACCAATCCAAATTATACAATTACGAATAACTATACCACAAGTGCTAGTGATGGATTTATTAGTGAAACAGGTGGTATTATGGGAGGTTTTGCTCCAAATCCTGCTACAGCATGGTCAACCGCTTATAATGGTACAGGAACGGATTCTGGTGGAGCATTAACACTAACTGCTTTTACAGCTAATCCCACTAATCAAGTGAAAATGTCCACACTTGAAACTGGTGCTGGTGCAGCGATATCGTCTATAAGTAAGTCATATTTATATTTTAATACTACTGCGTTAATTTCAGGTGTAACTATTAATTCAGCATCATTAAATTTATATTGTACAGCTTATAGTGCGACTGTTAGTTCATGGTCTATGGGTGTATATCAAAATATGAACACGTATCCACACGACCCATTAGTAGCTGGGGATTATTACCAAACTATATATGGCACTACAAATGGCGGAACTTGGCCTAGTTCGTCAATGACTGCTAGTGCAAATAATTCAATTAGTTTAAATGCAACTGGTCTTACTTGGATAAATAAAGGTGGAATAACAAAGTTTGCATTAATAGACGCTACTAATACTGCGGTTAATAGTCAACCTACTTATATTGCGGATTCAGTTCTTAGGTCTAATTACTTTGTCTTTAATTCATCTGAAGCTGGTTCAAACCAACCGTATCTATCAGTAACTTTTACAGCAATATCACCTACAATATCTTCATCAGCAGTTTCAAACTTAGCTAATACAACTGCTCAATTAAATGCTAATGTAACCAGTGATGGTGGTGATACGGCAGCTTGTCAAGTAAGTTGGGGTTACGGTACAACTTCTCAAACAGCAGCAAACTTTGCATCTTATGACCATGTAACAGCATTCGCTGGAACGTATAGTACAGGTGAAAATCCTTTTTATTCAGCATCAAGTTTGTTGGCAAATACGACCTATTATTATAGAGTTCAAATAAAGAACTCCGCAGGAACAACAACAAGTGCAACAGAGCAAACGTTTACTACCTACAATACGTTGTCGTACATTACAAACTTTAATGGAACACCAACAAACGACCAGATAAGTTTAAATTGGGTCAAAGCAACTGGTTCATCGAGCACATATATTTATAGACAGAATACACCTTTCGTAAGTGCTACACCAACATTAACAAATGGAACTGGTACAGCAACAGGAAGTCCAGTAACCTTAGTGAATGGAAGTAATACTATCACAGTTACAGGTGCAGGAACATTCTACGCATTAGGTGTTTATGGAACAGCAACCAGTGGTGGTGCAACATTAAGTGGAAGTCCAGTAACACTTGACGGTGGATATGACTTATTAGATACTGGTGCTACGACAGGAACATTTACAATAGATGTAACTTATATCAATCCCAATCCTAATATAATTTACAATCCATCATTTGAAGTTGGAACACCACCTACAGGATGGACAGCTACAGGTGCAGGTGCGACATTTACAAGAAGTAATACTCAGGTAAAAGTAGGAACATACAGTGGTTCATTAGTAAGAAGTGGTGCTGATTGTACAATCTATTCAGTCATTCCAACTTACGCTAGTTATGCAAGTAAATCAGTAACATTAGGAATGTGGGTCTATGCTACAGTAGCCAGTAGAGCAAGAATTACAATCAATGATGGAGTAGGTACGACAAGTAGTTCTTATCATTCAGGGACAGCAGGTTGGGAATGGTTGACAGTTACCAGAACGATTGACGCAAGTCCTACAAAATTATGGGCAGTAGGTGAAATCAATACTGACGATACAACTGCTTACTTTGATTGGGCTGTACTTAATCAAGGTAGTGCGTTACCATCAACAGGAACTTTAATTTACTCAGATACAGCATCCACTTTTGAGGATGTTAGTTTGACAGTAGGTACGACTTATTACTATTCTGGATTTGGATATTCCAGTGGTATTTGGAGTCCATCACCAGTCTATTTAACTTTAACAACAGCAGGTGCTAATAGTACTCCTTCTGGTGGTAACGCAGTTCCAACACCAGTATTACCAGCATCTTTTTATCAAGACCCTGATACAAGTGCTTCAAGCCCAATGTCAAATCTCGAACCAATCTACAGCTTAGTAAAAGACGCAGCTACTTCATTAGGGATGACAACACCTGAACAGATAGGTACTCTTTGGGTAGTCATTGCGTTAGCAATAGTTGCGGTAATCGGTATGGTAATTTTAATTGGTACTAAGTCAGTAACAGGTGCTTTGTTTGTAATGTGTGTTATAATTAGTATCTTCTGTGGATTTAAAGTCTTGCCTTGGGAATACATTGCATTATTAATTCCTTGTGGGCTAGGCGTTTGGGCGACTCGTAAAGGTGAAGGAAACTCACTTTAAAGGAGAAAAAACTTATGAAATCTTGGGTTAGTGGTGTAGTATTTTTATACATCGGATTGCTATTTCTCTCTCTAATTGCAGAACATAGTTTGTCATTTGGTGTGACACAAATGAACATCTTTGATGAACTTATTAAACCACCAATTACAGACTTCAGTAATCCAGTTCAAGCTGTAACCTCTTTCGCTACAGATGTCGGACATTACGCCAAATTAATCATTCAAGTAATCTTTTTGTGGTTTCCTGATCTATGGGTGGGAAACTGGATTTGGTTTTACTATGTCGTTTGTTTCCCGATTACAGCAGGTATGGTATTTGGTATTATCCAGATGTTAAGAGGCAACGTAATCGCATGAAATAACTATTGACACGATTGGCTAGTAGTGGTAATATGTATATATAGAAAGGAGCAAGTAAATGGAGTCCATGAGGTCAATTAAAATAATAGTTGAAGTTGATACCAATAAGCAGACATATTTTAAGACTTTTGAGTCAGGTGATTGTGAGACTTTTCAAGAAGTAATCGACAAAGCTAATGAGTACGCTCAAAATTTTAATAAATAAAGATGATTGCATATTTAATACTTGCGTTCCTTGCTATTTGTGCGATAGGAGTTTTAGTAGCAGTTTTTATGGATTTCAGAAAGTAAAAGGGTGAGGAGTAAAGATGGTTAGATGGATTAAAATTCACAAAAGCGATATAACAGTATTAGGTTTGATTTTAGTTTTTATTTTGATGATGGTAGTGTACATTTTGGTGTTTGGTACTCCAATGATAATAACTCAGATGTAGTGAATATCAGTATTTACGGAGTAAAAATGGTAAATATTAAAATTGAGAGATGGACTAAGGTTGTTTTAATACTTGTTGGGCTATATTTCTTTGCTTTGGTTACGTATGGTTTTTATCAATCAGTGGAGTTAGCATTAAAAAATTTATCTAATACGTAGTTAGGTAGTTTTTAAAAATAAAGAGAGGTACATTTTTAAGTGGCTATTTGGGGTGTTATAATAATATTGGCGTTAGTAATAGCGTGTTTAGTTGTTAATAAATATTACTTTAATAACCAAAATAAAAATCTATACAGAATAGAAGGTGTGATAATAGATAAATGTCATAGTGATGGTTATTTACAGATGTTACCGATGCCAAATTGTATGTTCATACCTATATACCATCCAGAAGTATGGTTTTTAGAGATAGAATTTAAAAGTTTTAGAAATGGCAGAATGAAGAAATTTGAATTAAAAAAGACAGAAGAATCATTAAAAAGTTACAGAATAGGCGATAAAATAAAGATAGTTGTTAGGTGGAAGGATGCGTAAGTTAAATGTAAAGAGATTACTAATTGTCTTAGGTATTATTTGTGGGGTTGGAGTATGGATTTTAATTGGTAGATTATTAAGTTCAAACACATGGATTCATAGTTCGGGTGATAAAGTCCCATATTGTGTATCTTACGGATTTATTTCTATAGTATTTATTGGTGTGGTTATAATAGTTGGTTGTGAAATTTATAAATTAGTTGGTTGGTTATTTTCTAAATAGAATGGTTGAGTTTATTAGATGGGTGAAAGGTAAATTTGATAAGAAAAAGGGTTAGGAGTAAAGATGGATGATATTCAAGAGTTAATTGACGGTAAAGGGATAATCGAAACACAAAAAATATACCATATATCAGGTAGCCAACTTAGTGAACTCATGCTAACATGGAAAAAGGCAGGTAATGTAGAAGCATCAATGATGTCTAAGATATTGCGTTATAATGGATTGACAGATATGGATAGTAACTTTAATAATGGATATGGAAGAATCGAGATGATGTAATCTATGACGAATAAAATAGAATTATATAAATGATAGAAGTGTAAGGAGAATATATGTCGGAGAGTTTAAGGGATTTTACTTTTAAAATTGTGATTGAGATAGAGACAAATAAAGCGGGCTATAATCCTACCTTTGTTACACACACTAATTCAGAAGAGGAAATAGAAAGGGTGTTCCAAGAAGCAAAGGAGTATATCTATGGGAGAGGTTTTTAATAAAAAGTAAGGAGAAAAGAAGTTGGCATTACAAGCATTGAGAAAACCGATTCAGATTAAGAAACCGTTGAGTGACATTGATAGAAGTGAGTTGCTAAAAGAAATTGTAGAAGCAGACGCACTAATTAACAAGGTGTCTGAAGAACTGAAAGCACATAAAGATGCAGTTAAAAACATCGTTGACCAACAGCAAGAGATTATGAGTAAGAATTATGCAATTGCTAGGTCTGGTTACGTATTAAAAAATATTGAAGTTGACATTACTTACATAGATAAAAAGGAGATATTTACAGACTCTAATGGAGAAATTGTAGACCCTACTATAATTGTTTCAGAACAACAACTTGACTTAGGAGATGATGAATAATGCCAGCCTGCAAGCTATGTTTCTTTTGTAAGAACCTTGACAGCATTACATTTAATTTGGATTCCAAGAAAACTGAGGGTTGTGTATGCCTTGCCGATAAGTTCAACGAAGGTCTAATTATCGGTTATTATTCCAGAGCCAATCTTTTAAAGTCTAAAGATATTGCAGAAGATTGTGACAAATTCAAAGATAGGTTCGACAAGACAGTTAAATAGATTCACTTTTGAATCGTTAGTTGGAGGAAGTATTTGAACTCACAGATTATGATGTTAGTGGCTTTTGCGATATTAGCCATGATGGGTTGGTATGCCAATTACTCGATGAGAGATAAAATACTAATTTACTACAATCGAGAAAATAAAACACAGATAACACGATGGGTAAAAATGAAAGGTCGGTACGTCATCTTTGATAATAAAAAGTTTGACATCATACCGAGTAGTATAGTCTTTAGATATTATAACGGTGGTTTAATTTATTGGCTGTTCCCTCAATGGGTAGCAACATTATTTTACAGTCATAATTCAAGATTTCCACATAATCCAAATAACTTAGAGGTCAATGCAGAAACACCAGAAGTTAGGAACGCAATCAATAGAAATGAAATGTTCTTATCATACGCTAAGAGTAGTAAACCTGCTCAGTCAAAGGGTGGTAGACAAGGATTCTTAGATAAGTGGTTGCCAACTATTATTGCACTTGTAGCAGTTGGGTTAGTATTCTGGTACTTTAATTCTAAGATGTCAGGTTTCGGACAAGTACTCGATCAAGTTGTTTCTAAATTACCCAAATAAGAGGTTTAAATGGCTGATAAAGACGAAGAATTAGATGATTTAGAAGATGAGAAAGTTCCAAACTATGAGGACTTAGTAACTTTAGAACCAGAACGTGAAGTTACTGTAGATAATTATACTCCACCTTCTAAAACTATAGACGAAGAAGAAGAATCTAGTGACCGATTGACTGATAAACAAGCGGTTATGAAACTTTTATATCCTAAGTATCACGATGATGAATTAGATGAATTAGCTAGGTCTGCTGTAACATCCAGAATCTTCTCAGATAACTTCATAGATAAGATGAATATGATTGCACTAACACGTATTGAAAAACATATCTACGACAAAGACTACGACTTAATTTTTGACTTAAATAAAATACAAGACTTTCTTTCAAGAGGATATGAAGGGCGTGGGATTGCAGACTTGTTGGAACTTGCTGGTGCTGAAACTTCAGAAGAATTGGATAAAATTTCTCAGAGTTTAGGACTGTAAAATATGGTTCAAGAACTAAAAGAAAAAGACATTATAGAACCTGAAATAGATTTATCAAGTGATGATGTGTCTTTTGCAGAGGCACACGTACAAATTATTCAGGGCAGCCAGCGTGGGGGCAAAACTTGCCTGGCGGTTGGGAAAGTCGTTAGTGCTTATCATAGGGACTGTGTTAGAATCTTTTGCAAGAAAGTTTTAAAAATGGAATGTGAAGTCAAGGCGTATTATCCTAAAGACAGAGTTGCTAAAGTAAAAGTAGATGGGAAAGAAAAGTACATCCGTATTCCAGAAGATTATGAACTGAAATCGCCAATGAGAATTTTCTCTAACATTCATTTGTACGGTATTCCGTATGTTTACGTACCATCTTTTGTAGTAATGGAAAGATGGTTGAGGATTGGTTTTATTTGTAACGGTTGGTTGATAATGGATGAAGCCCATGTTGGAATGGGAGCAAGAAACGGACAATCAAAATTAGGTCGTGGATTAGTTACTCAGTGTATGCAATTCGGTAAGTCTAAATTAGAAGTTATGATGATTACTCATATGCCACGACTTATTGATTGGGTAGGCAGAACAATTCCCACAAAAGCAGTAGATTGCTCGTATGACGAAAAGACTAGGACAATTAATTTTACACTGAAAGAAAAAGGACAAACGGGTACTTCAGAACACAGTTTCGATGCTACTCAGTACTGGCCTTATTATAAAACCAACGAAAAAGTCAATAAGTAGGTGGTCTAAATGAAGAAAAGAATTGGCGTAATTGTAATTAGTTTACTTTTAATACTTGCGTTTGCAGGTTGTGACCAAGCGAATCCGATGCATATTGCACCAACACCGTTACCTGTATTACTTCAAACGCCTGTTCCAACTGTTCCAGTTACGGGAAATGTAAATGCGGTTATTATTACACCTTTACCAACTATCCCTGTTAATATAAATGGAGTTACGATACAGGATTCAGGAGTACCTGCCATTCCGTATTATTATTTAATAGCGGATGGTAAAGTAGCGAATCATGTTCCTTGGGACGATCTAGGATATTTAGGTTCTGCTTCAACCTCATCTTTAACAGTTTGGGATGGTGCTACTCAATACGTCTATCCTACAGTCCAACAACGGATGGAAATAGTAAGTTCGTCTGCAAACGATACGTTAGCTGGAACGGGTATTCAAAAAGTCAAGATTTATTATCTAGATGCGACAGGTGCAGAATTTACAGAAATAGTTTCAATGAGTGGAACTACACCAGTAAGTACAGTCGCTACAAATATCTATCGAATTAATGACTTTGTTGCTTCACAAGTCGGTACAAATGGAATGTCAGTTGGGAATATTGTTATAAGAAATCTTGCAACCACGCCAGTCTATTCGGAAATAGCAGCAGGTTATACAAGAGATAGAAGCGTAATTTATACAGTTCCAAAAGGTAAAACACTATTCGTTACAAGTATGACATTTGGATGTGTTTATACTACATCAGGGAAGTCTGAAAGATTCACATTCTTAGGAACTTATGACGATCTTGGTGGAACATTACTAAATTTCTTCGTACCTTACGCTGAAACTGTATTGGTTGATAATTCTATTGTCAGAACATTTGAAGTTCCGTTTAAATTACCATCATTAACAGATATAAAAGTCAATGTTGTTGGTGAAACAAATGCTCAATGTGCTGTCGTTGCTAGGGGTTGGTTACAACCTAATTAGGGTTGTGATAAAAATAAAAGAAAGGAGGTTAGCTAAGTCCTGATATTAGTGGTACACAAAAACAGTGATGTCGTAAAGCTGAAAATTGCGACAAATAAAAATTAAATAAACAACTTTAGGGAAGTAAAATCAATTTTCTTTAGCAAGGTGGGGGTGATGATATGAGCGTATCATCACTCCCAAATTAAAAAGGTGGTGAATCAGATGTTGACTTTTGCGTTTATTGGTGTTTTAGCGTTAGTTCTTACCATCATTTCATTCAGATGGTACAATTTACTTTTGTCTTTTGTAGCTTGTTTGGCGTGGCTTGCTTTATGGGCTTACAATTTGAGTTACCCAATGACAGGTGTAACTTCCAATTCATTTATTGGTGACGCTATTAACTTCTTACTTGTCCTTCTCGCTATTGTTACCATGCTAATTTATTTTAGAAATCGTGGTAAAGCAGCAGGTTCATTTAATGCCAGTAGTAGTGATGAAGGTGTAAGACCTCAATTAAGTAATTCACAAACTAGGAATTTAATGGACTTAGATACTAACGAATACAAAGCGTATTTAAAAGCTCGAAGAACTAATAGGAAATAGAAATGGATATTTATAGGTTGACTCCTCAAGGTGAAATGGTATCTCATACTATTAGACCTAATCTAAACAAGCCTAGATCACCGTATCGTTGGGCTATTATTTATAGGCTACGAGAAGGGTGTAAGGACAAGGATTCATTACTTGATATGACAGGTGCTTCTTCAGGCGATTTATCATATTTACAAAGTAAGGGCGTTATTACTAAACGAGATGAAGTAGTTATTTAAAAGGAGAAAAATAAAGTGGCTGGTATTTTTGATATGTTTAAACCGAAACAAAAAAGTATAGACGAACTGGAAGAAGAAACAGAAAATCTTGAAGCAGCTAATCGTGAGAAAGATCAAGAATTATCATACGAACAAAAGAAATTAGCAATAGCAGAATTGAAAGCAAGAGGTCTGAAAGTCTCTCAGTTTAGCGGTAACACTTTGGAAGATAAATTTAAAAGTGCCGTGCGCTGGATTCGCAGTCACTAATATTATTTTTAAAGAGGTTCAGATGATAGATCAGAAATTCAAAGAGCCTAGCAAAAATAGAGTAAGAATTGGGAAACGTCTAGTATCTAAAAAACAATTGAGAAATAGAATAGAACTTGCTCAGAAAAATAAAAAATAATCATTGACTTTAATATGTATGTATTGGTATAATGAGAATATGAGAAGAAAAATAATTATCTCAGTTTGCTTGATTTCATATGTACTATTTATTACTTTACCAGCTGTACTCCATCGATATATTTATCCCAATTCAGGTGATGACTCTGCCACAATCCTTAATATGTTCCGTTTTGACAATTTAATGCAGTTAAATCATTATGGATATGCAATAATTGGATACCCTCTTAATTGGTTAGCATCTGTGACATCTATTCCACTGGCCTCTTTATATTTATGGTTCAGTTATATTGCATTGGTTGGAGTAGGACTTAGTTTATTCTTCATTTTAACTAAGTTAGTTAACTATAAAGCTGGTTTACTTGCGTTAGTTATTCCGACTTTGCTATCGAGAGGTTTTATAACCCTATTTGACTACGGTATGATCTTTAATATTATTAGTTCTGGCATTCTATTGCCGTTCTTGATTTATTTTTCAATTAAATATGTAATCACAAATCGAAAAGTCTACCTAATCTCATCTATATCACTCACATTTATATACAGTATCTTTCATACGATGGGTATTTATCTAGCTCCAATATGTTTAGTCATGTTAATGTTCTATATAATTTATAAAAGAAAAGAAGTTAATAATTCAATTATCCTATTTCTCGATGTGGTGATTATAACTAATTTGGTAGGAACAATATTAAGAATTTATCCATCAAGATTTTCTATTACTAATACTGATATTCCAATTAGCCAGAGTTTAACAAACTTTTACGTGTACGTTTTGGTCTTGAGCCTTGTGATACTTTTATTCCTATATATTTTGCGTAAGAATAGAATATTTAAGTGGCTATCATATAGTCTCATAGTCTTAATGGGTTGTACTTTAATCTGTGAATATCTTGTAATGAAACCAGAGGCGAGTTGGATAGTCAATGGTGTTACATCTGGTTCTGGTAAGATTATGCCGATTGATTGGATGTTAGAAATTATAAATCCAGTAACATTAATTGCGTTGTTTTTATCTATACTTTTAATATGGGGTTTAATTAAGGATTTAAAAACAGAAACTAAGTTATTAATTTTTGTTTATGTATTATTATCTTTAATGTTAGCAACCTTCGCTTTATTAGGTTTGACTCCTACACCAGATAGAATGACATTTGATTTAGCGAATATGATAGGTGTATTAACAGCTATTTGCGTTGGTTTAATGTGGAATTATAAGAAGTTACATATAATAGTGGTAGCTATAGTGGTGATAAGTTTTTATTCAACATCTTTTGGATGGTGTAGTTATCGAAACGCTGTAAAGCCAGTCGATGTTGAGACTATGGAATATTTAGATACATTGAACTATAGTTCTTATACTTGTTCTCCGACTATAAATCCAGACATCTACGATCAGTTTACTAAAGCGAAGTATAATAAAAATTCTGATGTGCTTATAGTCCGTAATTTAGCTATGACCCCACAGAGCGACCCTACTAGTTTAGCTTATAATCCTCATGGTCAAACATCAACCGAAGGGTTTAAACTTGATAAAGAATTTAGTGAAACAATGCGTGGTATAGAGATTAAAATAGATATTTATATTAAGGAATAAAAATGAAGGTAGTTATATTTTGTGGTGGTCGTGGTTTTAGACTTCAGGAGGAAACTGAGTATCGTCCTAAACCTTTGGTATCAATTGGTGGCATACCTATCTTAGTCCATATAATGAATATCTATTCCCGTTATGGAATTAATGAATTTATTCTATGTTTGGGTTATAAAGGTCAGATGATAAAAGACTACTTTATTAATTATGACACAATGACAAACGATGTCACAGTTGTATTAGGGGATGAACATAAAATTATAGTGGAAAGGAAACAAGAAAAACTTAATTCAGTAGTTACAATGGTGGATACTGGATTAGAAACAATGACAAGTGAACGCCTAACCAGAATTAAAAAATATATTGGAAATGAAACATTTATGCTAACTTATGGCGATGGTGTTTCAGATATAAATATTCAAGACTTACTTCTATTTCACAAAGCACATGGAAAGATTGCAACAGTTACAGCAGTCCACCCGACTTCTAAGTATGGCGTAATTAAATCAGAACATGGTGAAGTCACAAAGTTCTCAGAAAAACCAGTACAAAGTGACAGAATTAGTGCTGGTTTTTTTGTATTTGAGCCGGAAGTTTTTAATTATCTAGATGACGGAATGTTAGAACAAACCCCATTACATAAGTTGTCAGAAAATAAACAATTAAGAGCTTTTGAGCATAATGGATGTTTTCATTCTATGGATACTTATAGTGATTTTAATGAATTAAATAAAATGTGGAATGAGGGGAAAGCTAAATGGTAAATTGGCAGGACAGACCTGTTTTAGTTACAGGTGCTACAGGATTATTAGGTGGTTGGCTTACTAAAAGGTTAATAGATTTAAATGCGGGTGTTGTTTGTTTAGTAAGAGATTGGAACCCGAATAGTTTATTTGAAATGAACAGATTAGAGGAATCAGTATGTGTAGTTAATGGCGATATTACAGACCAGAGATTATTAGAAAGAATATTAGGTGAATATGAAATTGAGATGGTATTCCATTTAGCTGCCCAAACTATTGTAGGGATTGCAAATCGTAATCCAGCATCAACATTTGAATCCAATATTAAAGGTACGTGGTCATTATTAGAAGCGTGTAGAAGAAGTCCTAAAGTTCAGTCAATTGTAGTCGCATCAACGGATAAAAGTTATCGTGAGGATTGTAAGTTACCTTATAAAGAAGATATGGCATTAGGTGGTAGTTATCCTTACGATGTTTCAAAATCTTGTGCCGATTTAATTGCACAATCCTACGGTAAAACTTATCAACTTCCCGTGGCTATTACACGATGTGGAAACTTATACGGTGGTGGTGATTTGAATTGGAATAGAGTGATACCTGGAACAATCAGATCAGTTATTCGTGGTGAGCAACCAGTAATTAGATCGAATGGAAAGTTTATCAGAGATTATGTTTACGTTCAAGATGCTGTAAACGCATATATAAAATTATCAGAGTGTGTCTCAGAAAACAATGTTTTAAATGGTCAGGCGTTTAATTTTTCCAATGATACCCCAATGAACGTATTGCAAATAGTGGATAGTGTATTAAATTTAATGCAAAGTAAACTGAAACTTATTGTTCAAAATAAAGCGAGTAACGAGATATTAGAACAAAGTTTATCATCAGAAAAAGCATTTAATCTATTGGGTTGGAAGTCTGAGTATACATTAGAACAAGGTTTGGATGAAACTATTAAGTGGTATAAGGGGTATTTCAGTGAAAGATAGAATAAGAGTTCCTTATGCTGGTAGAGTCTACGATGATAACGAAATTAATAATTTAATTGATGCTTCTAAAAAGTTCTGGTTAACAAGTGGAGAATATTCTGGAAAATTTAAGAAAGGATTATCAGAATTTACAGGTGTTAAATACGTTGTCTTAACTAATTCAGGTTCGTCAGCTAATCTCTTAGCAATTTCAAGTCTTAAAGCAATTGGTAAATTAAAAGATGGTGATGAAGTAATCACTACAGCCTGTGGTTTCCCAACTACCCTAAATCCTATTATTCAGAATAATTTAGTTCCAGTATTTGTAGACGTAGACGATACGTTAAATATCGATGTTACTAAACTTGAAGCGGCATTATCGCCTAAAGTTAAAGCACTAATGATACCTCATACTCTAGGTAACCCCTTTGATATTTCAAGAGTAATGTCTTTCGCAATAAGACATGAAATCGAGATTATAGCAGATTGTTGTGATGCGTTGGGGTCACAGTATCGAAATATGTCAGTAGAGCAATGTGCAACTATTTCTACGCACTCGTTCTACCCTGCTCATGGAATTACGTGCGGTCAGGGTGGAGCAGTTTTAACTAATTCTAAAGAGCTATATCGTGTAATTAATTCTATGAATACTTGGGGGCGTGACTGCACCTGTAATTCAGGACAAGATAATAAATGTGGTAAAAGATTTGAAGGACAATATGGTGATTTACCATTTGGTTACGACCATAAATATGTTTATTCATACATAGGTTATAATTTTGAAATGACTGATTTGCAGTCGGCAATTGGTGTCGCTCAATTAGAAAAGTTGCCCGATTTCATAAGACTTAGAAAGAGTAATTATAAGTATTTGTATAACAATCTTAAAAAGTTTGGCGTTGTATTTAAGTTTCCCACAGTCAATCAAGGAGCAGACCCTTGTTGGTTCTCATTTCCAATAACAATGAGAAATACAACAGCATTAAGAAGGAATGATGTTGTTAAATATTTAGAAGAAAACAGTATTCAGACACGCTTGTTATTTGGTGGAAATTTATTAAGACAACCTGCTTATAAAAATATTCAACATAGGGTAGTTGGAGAATTAACAAATACAGATTACATTATGAATAATTCGTTTTTCATTGGGGTCTATCCTGGTTTGGATAAAAAGAAATTAGACTACATGATTGAGGCGATTGAGGACTTGGTGGGATGAACTTACTATCTAAAGATTTAAAATATATGGCTGATAATGTGGATTGGGTTGAATTAAACAATTCACGTATTTTAATAACAGGTGCATCAGGGTTTGTTGGAAGTTGGATGGTAGACAGTATTCTCTATGCTAAAGATAAATTTAAGTTAGATATTGAAGTTTGTGTTTTAACCAGAGACTTTAATAAATTATTGGATATGTATGGTAATAAGGTTACTATTTATAGTGGGGATGTAAGAGATGTTTCATTAGGTGGGTTTGATTATATTATCCATTTAGCTTCACATGAAGGTCATAGATTAATGGTTGATAATCCGATAGAAATGTACGATATCATAGCGAATGGTGCTTGGAATATGTTAAGACTTGCATGCAAATGTAGTTGTAAAAAAATCCTTTATATGAGTTCTGGAGTAGTAACTAAAGAAGAAATTAATCCTTATTCACAGGGTAAAAAGATGGGTGAATATCTTTGTAATCTCTATCACGAACAATACGGGTTGGATATAAAAATAGCCAGAGGATTTGATTTCATTGGTGGTAGAATACCATTAGACAAACACTTTGCAATAGGCAATTTTATAAACGATATATTAAATGATAGGCCAGTAGACATAAAGAGTGATGGACTTGCCGTAAGGTCGTATCTTTATATGGCAGATGTTGTAGTTTGGTTGTGGACTATATTATTAAAAGGGCAATCATGTGTTCCATATAACGTTGGTTCTCATAAGGCATATACAATAGGTAGTGTGGCGAGAATGGTAGCGGATTTTGGTAGGTATAATAAAGGTATAAATTGTCACTCATTAAGTAGCGGAGTAAACGATAGTTATTATCCTGAAATTAATAACGTAAAAGACTTGGGGTTGATGCAAATGGTAGGATTAAACGATGCTATTAAAATGACATTAGATTGGTATAAAAACTTTTAATAAGTGTTGGTTAATGGTATAATTAAGTATGTAGTAAGGATTGGATTTATATAAATGAGACTAAATGAAGTAATGCCATTATTTATACTCGAAATGGCTAATTCCCACTCAGGTAATTTGGAACATGGTTTAAAAATAATTAACGAAATGCGTAAAGCAACTCAAAACTTTAATTTCAAATTAGCTATAAAGTTTCAGTACAGGGACATAGACTCATTCATCCATCCAGATTTTAAAGGTGATTATTCGTTTAAATATATAAAAAGGTTTTCAGAAACACGACTAAAAGAATCTGATTTATTGACTTTAAAAACTGAAGCTCAAAGGTTAGGTTTCATCACGATGTGTACTCCATTTGATGAAAACTCAGTGGACTTAGTTGAAAAGCATAATTACGATATCATAAAGATCGCCTCATGTTCATTTACCGACTGGCCTCTATTAGAAAGAATTATAAAGACAGATAAACCAATAATTGCTTCAACAGCAGGTATTGATATGAAAGATATTGAGAGTTTTGTTTCCTTTATGGAACATCGGAATAAAGACTTTGCATTGTTACATTGTGTAGCGCAGTATCCAACACCTGATAAATATTTATCGTTGGGTAGAATTAAAATTCTCAAAGACAAATTCCCTGAAATACCGATTGGTTATTCAACACACGAAAATCCAGATAACTATGATTCTATTAAAGTTGCTATCGGTCAAGGTGCTACAATATTTGAGAAACATGTAGCTATACATACCGATGAGATAATGCCTAATGCGTATTCTGCGATACCAGAACAAGTAGGAAAGTGGTTACAGTCTGCTTTACACGCTTACGAAATGTTGGAAGTTTCAGAACCAAAAGAGAACGAATTAAAAGAGTTGAAAGCCTTACAACGTGGTGCGTATTGTAAGCGTAAAATTAAAGTAGGTGAACCTGTAAAATTAGAAGATGTATTCTTTGCTATACCAACAGTTGAAGGGCAATATACAGCCAACGATTTTTCAAAATATGTAGAATTTAAGACTAAAATTGATATTCCAGAAAAATACGCATTACTTAAAGATGATATCCAAAAAATAGATAAAAGAAATGGAGTATCCGTTATCGTTCATAAGGTTAATGACTTTATTAAACAATCTGGTTTGTCTATCCCATCTAAGGTCGATATAGAAGTTTCACATCACTACGGAATGGAATTTTTTGATTTGTATGGTATGACTATTTTTACAATTATTAATGAGGAGTACTGTAAGAAATTATTAGTTTTATTGCCTAATCAACAACATCCTACTCAGTACCATAAAAAGAAAACAGAAACATTCCATATATTAGCAGGTGAAGTATTTATTACTTTAAACGGATGTAAACAGAAATACGTAAAAGATGATATTATCACAGTTAATATTGGTGTAAAACATTTTATGGAAACATTAACTGGTGTAGTGATTGAGGAAATATCAAGTACTCATTACAAAGATGACTCTTTTTATACAGATGAAAAGATAAACTCTAATCCAAATAGAAAAACAAAATTAACATATTGGTTGGAATAAAAATGATATATGGTATTGATATGGATGGAGTAATTTGTAAAACTAATGGGACTGATTATCAACATAGTGTACCAGTTAGTGACGTAATCGACAAAATAAATTCATTATATCACAAAGGCGATAAGATAATTATTTATACAGCAAGAGGAACCAAGTCTGGATTAGATTTAAGACAACTAACGCAGAGCCAATTAAAAGCGTGGGACGTTAAGTACCATGAATTGATATTCGGGAAGCCAGTCTTTGATATTTATGTTGGTGATGAAGCAATCAATATAATAAATTGGATGGAGAGTAAATGATAATACAGCAACAAGAAGAAATCTTAAAACGTAATTATGTTAAAGAAATGAAACCGTATGTTTACAGGAAAATGATGAAGTTTCCAGAAAAAGTAGCTCGTGGTGAAAGCGTTGCGATAATCCAATTCCAGTATGATTATAAATGTAATTTCAGGTGTGTTCATTGTTCGATTAAACGATTTCAAAATAAAAAAGATGTTCGTAAAATGTCTATTAATGATGTTAAAAACTTATCAAAACAGGCAGATGAATTGGGACTTGCAAGGTTCGTTATTACAGGTGGAGAACCACTAATTTTTAAAGACTTTGACCAATTAGTGAGTGCTATAGACCCACATAAATTTTATATTAATTGTGATACTAATGGTTGGTTTTTAGATAGACTGAAAGTAAAACATTTAAAGTCCATTGGAGTAGATAGAATACAATTAAGTATTGATAGCCTTGATAGAAAAGAGCATGATGATTTTAGAATGGCAGAAGGTTCACATGAAAGAGCTATGAAAGCTGTTGACTTTTGTTTGCAAGAAGGTATGAACATTTTTATTCAAACCGTAGTTTCTAAACAAAGATTATATACTCAAGAATTTGTTGAGTTTATAAAATATTTTAACAAAAAAAATGTCGGCGTATTTGTTTCATTTGCAAAACCAGTAGGAAGTTGGCAGGGTAATTTTGACGTATTAATAAACGATAATGACCTAATGTATTTTGAGAATGCTTTGCAGAGTAGATATAAAGTATTTTCTCATTTAACACCATCCTATGGTAGTAAAGGTGGTTGCGTAGCATCTACAAATATACTATCAATTAATGAGACAGGTGACGTACTTCCATGTATTTATTTTCCTGTATCAATAGGTAATATCTTTGATGAATCATTAAAAGATATACTCGAAAGGGCAGTTAGATTAAAACCTTTTAAGACTGACATTTGCCCAATGGCAGTTAAGAGCGACTTTATTGAGAAATACCTTGTGAAAACATATAACAAGGACTTACCAGTAGATTATAGAGAAATATTTAGTGAGGAAGATTTTATTAATGGGTAATAAAGCTACAGATGTAAGTGGAACAGCACCAGGTGGACAACGTATACGATTGGTAGACTCTTTGCCGTTAAAAACACCTTACCTTATTGAGATATTCCCTAGTTATCTTTGTAATTTTAAATGTAAGTATTGTATACATTCGATACCATTAAAAGAACGTGGTTACATATCAGATAAGATACACATGGACTTTGTAATGTATAAAAGATGTATTGATGACATTAGTAAGTTCCCTGAAAAATTAAAAGTTTTAAGATTTGCAGGAATGGGAGAACCTTTACTACATCCAGATATTGTGGGGATGGTTGCGTATGCAAAATATAAAAACATAGCCGATAAAATAGAGATATTAACTAATGGCTCATTATTAACTCATAAGTTATCTGATGCGTTAATTAAAGCAGGTTTAACACGACTATATGTCTCCTTGCAAGGTTTATCAAGTGAACGATATCTCGAAGTTAGTGGAATAAAATTGGACTTTGATAAGTTTGTTGACAATATTAGGTATTATTATGAATCTAAAGGTGACTTAAAAATTCACATAAAAATTATTGACTACACATTGAAGGATGATAAAGAAAAGGCTCAGTTTTACCAAATATTTAGTGGCATTTGTGATACTATAGGAATAGAATTGGCAAGTCCGATCTATCCGTATGTTGATTATAATAAAGTGCTAGAGAAAAATAATGATACTAAAACACAGTTTGGATTATGTTTGAATAATATTAAGACTTGTCCACAACCATTTTTCAGGTTACATATAATCCCAGACTTTAATGTTATTCCATGTTACTCTATGGAATATCCTGAAATAATTGGAAACTGTGCGAATGATTCAATCGTTGATATTTGGAAAGGTGGTAATTTAAAAAAGTTTAGATTAGGTATGTTAAAAGAGGGCGTTTGTTTTAATAAGATTTGTAATAAATGTAAAATTATTAAATGTAGAATATTTCAAGAGGACATTCTGGATAACGATGTTGAGAGATTAAAGGGGTTATATTAAATTGAGATTATCAGATTTTGTCTTTAAATATTTAAAAGAGTATGGTGTTAATCACGTATTTACATTAGTGGGTGGTGGCTCAATGTATCTTGACGATTCATTAGGGCATTCAGGAATACCATTTACTTGTAACCTGCATGAACAAGCATGTGCTATATCTGCAATAGCCTATGCAGAATATAATAATAAATTAGGAGTATGTCTTGTTACAACTGCACCAGGTGGAACGAATACTATTACAGGTGTAGCAGGTGCATGGTTAGATTCAGTGCCACTACTTGTTATCTCAGGACAAGTTAAACGTGCAGATTTAAAAAGTGGGAAGTTAAGACAACGTGGATTCCAAGAATTAGACGTTGTTAAAATAGCACATTCGATTACTAAATACGCTGTTATGGTTAAAGAACCAACAGAAATAAAATATCATTTAGATAGGGCAATAAGTTTAGCAACACATGGTAGGAAAGCACCAGTTTGGTTGGATATACCATTAGATGTCCAACTAAGCGAAGTAGATGAATCTAAATTAAAAGGATTTACTGGTGACATAGACAATAAATTAACTAATCATGTTGTTCAACATAAAGTTATAGGGACAATAAATTATTTAAACTACGCAGAGAAACCAGTTATCCTAGTCGGTAACGGGTGTCGTTCTAGTATTGATAAACTAATTGAGTTAGTTCAAGGTTTGAACATACCAATATTAACTACATGGAAAGCTATGGATTTGTTTGATAACAATGATTCGTTATATTGTGGTAGACCTGGAATGGTTGGTCAACAAGGTGCTAATATTATTCAGAACGAATGTGATTTACTGATATCTATTGGAGCAAGATTAGATTTGGGACAAACGGGATATGATGTTAAAAGTTTTGCACCAAAAGCAAAGAAGATAGTAGTTGATTTAGACTCAGCAGAAATAGGAAAGATAGATAGTATTAAAGTTCCAATTTGTTGTGATGCAGAATTATTTATTGAGGAAATGCTAACACAAAAACACAGTATCAAGATTAGAGATAATCAATGGTTGCTTAGTTGTAGATTATTAGCATGTAAAAACATATTAGTCAATAATAGTCCATACGAAAGTGTTGATACTTATAATTTAGTAGATGTTATCGCTAATAATATGAACGAGTCGGATGTGTTAGTTCCGGCAAGTTCAGGACAAGCAGCAGAAATAACTATGCAGAACTTTAGAGTTAAAAATGGACAGCGTATACTTAATTTTCCAGCATTAGGGTCAATGGGGTTTGGTATTTGTTCTTCCATAGGCGCATGTTTGGCAAGTAGTAAAAAGAGAACTATATGTATTGAGGGTGATGGTTCTTTCGCTATGAATACTCAAGAGTTGGAGACTATACATAGGTTGCATTTACCGATTAAAATATTTGTTTTAAACAACTATGGGTATCGTAGTTTGCGGTCTACTCAAGACAGATATTTCAATGGATTTCATGTAGGTAGTTCCTTAGATAGTGGACTAACTTTACCCAATATTAGAGGTATTGCCGAGGCGTATTCGATAGATTATCAAAGAATAGATAATGAATTTAGATTAGATAATTGGATAAGAGAATATCTTAGAGATGATAAGCCACGCATCATTGAAGTTAAAACAAACTATAATCAGGAAACAATAAAATGTTAATATCAATTTGTATACCAACTTATAATAGAGCGTTATTATTAGATAGATCACTAGATTCTATTATTAAAGAGTTTTTAGATTATGATATTGAGATAATTATATCAGATAATGCTTCATCAGATAATACTCAAGAAGTAGTTAGTGGGTATCAAGAGGAATATTCGTTTATTAAGTACTTTAGGAACGCTACCAACTTAGGATTAGATGAGAACGCCGTAATTTGCATAAAGAAGGCAATTGGTAAGTATGTCTTTATGTTCTCAGATGATGATATTTTATTACATGGATGTGCCAAAGAAATTATGCAAGTTATTAATGAGTTAAATCCTAACTTTATGTACTTGAATTACAAAAATTTTGGTGAAAAATCGAATGTAGTATTCCATTGGGACAAAGTGAAAGATTTAGAGAATATAATTTACAAGAATGGTTATAAAATGGTTCTTGAATTATATCCCACTCACTTTTCGGCAATGATTTATAAACGTGATGAGGTTTTAAAATATATATCTAGTTTAGAACAGTATAGAGATTGTGGATATGACAGAGGGTATGCCACTTCAACGTTAGCCCACCATATTTTGTTAGAGTCAAAACCACCATTCGTTTTTATTGGTAGATGTTGTGCAGAAGTGGAGTTTCCAACTAATAAAAGAGATTATAATTTAATTCAAGTTTATTGCATTGATATAATCAAACATTGCCAGAATCTTAGATGTAATAGACTTATAAATAGTTTTCAATTAAACCAAATAGTTAATAAACATGTTTTATGGCATACTACTAAACTTATTGTGTTAGCTAAGGGAACTAATAAGTTAACAAAGAATGAATGTAAGTTAATATGGGATCATTGTAATGGTTTTTGGTTATCATATTTCTGCGTATTTCCATCCTTGGTGCTACCCAATATTATTTTAAAATACATTCTTGGTATTGTTTTAAAGTATCGTAGATTAAGTGTTGAAAATGAATAAAATTTTTAAACAGTACAACATAAAAGGCGTTGGTTCCTCCATTTATACTCTGTATTTAGCAGCCCCAATGATAGGAATATTTATGTATATCATTAACGCCTTTACTTTTTATGTAGTAGCTAGAGATAAATATTTCCCTTGGATTAATCCCCCACTTTTTATATTATTTGCTTGTGTAGGTTTAATACTTTTACTATTTGTATTTTTTAAATTTGTCTTACCATCGTATATATCATTTATTAATAGACAGTCTTATATCCATAATAATCCGATACAAATGGATTTAGCTAAGATAAAAAAGAAATTAGGGATAGAAGATGATGAATAAGAAGTTAATTTCAATAGTAACTCCTGTCTATAATGAATCAAGTAATATAAATTATATAAGACAAGATGTACTAAATGTAATGAGAGATTTAAAAAGTTACGAGCATGAGCATATATTTATAGACAATGCGTCTACAGATAATACTTTAATTCTTTTGAAAGAGTTGGCAAAAGAAGATAAACGAGTTAAGATTATCAGGAATAATAGAAATTTTGGTCATATTCGTTCACCTTATTATGGTTTGTTACAAACCAAAGGGGATGTTGTAACAATTATCTCTGCCGATGGTCAAGACCCTCCAAGCTTAATTAAGGATTTCGTAAAAGAATGGGAGCATGGTGCTAAAGTAGTTGTAGGGGTGAAAGTTAATAGCAAAGAGAATTTTTTAAGATTCAATTTACGTAAAGGTTATTATAAAATTCTAAGTAGACTTTCAGATGTTCCATTAGTTGAGAATTTTATGGGATTCGGTTTATATGATAGAATAGTAATTGATAAGTTAAAAGAGATTGATGACCCATATCCATATTTAAGGGGTTTGGTTTCTGAATTAGGATATAGTACTTCAAGGGTGGAATATTATCAGCCTAAAAGAAAAAATGGTAAGAGTCACAATAATTTTTACACTATATTTGACATAGCTTTATTAGGTATAACTAATAATACAAAAGTTCCATTAAGGGTTGCTACAATATTGGGCTTTTGTTTTTCAACAGTTAGTTTTATCGTAGGGATTGTTTATCTTATTTATAAGTTATTGAATTGGGGGAGTTTTGAAGTAGGTCTTGCACCAATGGTTATAGGGATGTCATTTTTAGGTGGTATACAAATATTATTTTTAGGATTATTAGGTGAGTATATTGGGGCTATTTACACTCAAGTTTTACACAGACCATTAGTTATCGAGAAAGAACGGATAAATTTTGATTAAAGAGATTTATATAAAGGAGCAAAAATGAATAGAGACTTTCTAAATTTAATACCAGTTTCCAACTCTGAATTGTGGTGTGCAACTTGCGAACATGTAGTGGATGATGAACTGAGAATTTGTAAGTGTGGAGAACCTAATAAGGTAAATTTCAAACAGTGGGTAAAAGAAAAGAAAGAGAAAGAGGGTAATAAATAATGCTGAGTTTTCTTAAAAAATACTATCCCGAAATTCTAGTCTTTGGATTCATAGCAACGATTCTTTTTACTTGCTTGAGTCCTGATTATACATTTGTAAATAAAGGTGCGGATTCAATCGGTTACGCATATAGTGCCAAGTACCTCTACCCTTCCTTTCACACATCACCACCTTTGTACCTTGTAGTTTCCCACTTCTTTTTAATGTTACCATTTGGAACTGAAGCATGGAGAATGGGGTTAGTCTCTACTCTTAGTACGCTTGGTGCTTGTGTCTTTATCTACTTGATTATTCGTAAACAATTAGCAGATAAAAAGTATTTTAGATGGCTTGCCTTGTTAGGTGTCTTAGTCTATGGTACAAGTGCAATAGTAATTTCACAAAGTGTTATTATCCAGACCTATCCGCTTACCTGTATGTTATCAATAGGTGCGTATTACTTTGCTGTAAAGCAACAATGGAAACGAACTGCATTGATGTTGGGACTTGGAATGATAGTCCACTTACTAGCGTTCTTCATCGCTTTAATTATTATCTTAGCGTTCAAGGGATTCAGAAAGAACTGGAAGTGCTGGCTAATTATGGGTGTAATGATGATAGCTTACATCTACATTCCTTTAACAAACAGACCACCTTATATGTGGCAACCAGACCCATCAATTGTAAACTCTAACTTACCACCGTTCTTAGTGAACATCTATTCCTTTGTAGTGGATACTGCCTCTACTGTAGGCTATTTAATCGGTAAACTTTCAATCTACGATACTCCCAAAAGAATCTTTGATATCATTGGGATAGTGGGTGTAAGTGTTGGTGTAGTTGCTATAATTCCTATCGTCTACTACTTCTTTAAGACAAAGTATTATACCAATGTTTTATTCTGGTTAGCACTTACACCTAGTTTCATATTTCTAGTGAACATGGATGAAAATACTTACGATTATTGTATGCTGTCAATTCCCTTTTTGTCTGTAATTACTGCATTGGGAATGAGCAAATTAATCGAAAATAAAGGCAGACTAGCAATTAAATTTGCTTGTGCGACAGCAGTTGTGCTTATCGGGTTTGGTTCGTTTAATATGTGGTACTTCGATGTTGGACATCATAGTGATCCGAATATGACAGCCAAAAATCTTTACTACGTAGAGTTCGCAAAAATTCCAGATTATGCTATTTTTATGCCGAACTATTGCTCAGAATGGGAAGCAATTTACAAATATAATAGAGATTTTAATAAGCACATCTATCCTATCTCTATAGACATTTTACCTAGTCATCAATACCTTCAAACCTTGAAAGCAGATGGTATAAAATTTGTAGAAGGAACAAATGAGAATGTCAGTTTAGCATCCAGAGAAACAGCAGCTTCAATTATAGAATTAAATGATAATGTCTGGACTACAATCTCTACAGAACCAGAAACATTTGGCGTAACAGTTATTAAAGCCACAGACCCTAAAGTTGTAGACATCTATGACGTTCAAAAAATGAAAGATATTGCAGAACATCCTACTGTAAAATGGATGCCATCCAATCCTTACCGCATCATCGACAGTTCTCTCTGCATCCAAGAGTGGGGATACGTGTTGATGTCCAACAATAATATCTCACGCTTGATACTCTATTCTACTTTAGGATTTGCTGTAGTTTATATAGTTAGAAAGCAGTTTAAAAAGAATAAAAAATAGTTGTTGACAGCATCTGTGTATGTATGGTAACATAAAAATAAGATAATAAAGGATGGACTATGGAAGAGGCAAAAAAACACAGAGATAATTCGTATTTGCTTAGTAGTAATGAAGTGGAACTTATTGAACTTTGTCGTGAAGTCTGTTATGGTAAGATTGTCGTGCATTTAGAAAATTCAGAACCAACGTGGGTAGAAAGTATTAGTAGAAATTACAAATTTGGTCTAGTCAAAACTAAATAATAGATTAAATTCCTAGCGGAACAACCGAAGGGGATTATAGAGTAGCGATACTCCATAATCTCCTTTTTCTTTTAAAAGAGGCAAGTGAAATGTTTGGATACCTGAATAAATTTATTGGTAGAAAACCTAAAAAGCCAGTACAAAAAACTAGCAAAGTTAGAGAAGTAATCAATCAAGAAATGAGTGGTTACATTAAAAAAGAGGACTTGCCAAAATTTGTAGAAGAACTAAAAAAGGATGAAAGAAAAAAACAAATTTGGAATAGTCTATCTCCTAAAATGAAACGCAAAATAGCCCAACGCATAGATGAAAAAAGGAGTCAAGATGCCAGAAAAAAAGAAAGGGACTAAACAGAAAGGCAACAAACTTTGGGAGAAAAACCGCAAGCGTATTAGACGTAATATGCTAAAGGCAAGGTATTAAACTATGAATAGTTGTTGTTATGAAGTAGAAGTAGAAATCCTTACAGGTAGTCAACATTACGGAAATTATGTAGTAGAAAAGACAGTAGACAAAAGAAAGTGGGATAGAAAAGACAGACATTATCGACTGAGTGAAGAACCTGCTTTTAAAGGTGTACAAATCAAAGAGAAGATTGTAAAAATGTTCAACTTCGAGAATTGTACCAGACAACAAGCTATTGAAAAGGGAAAGAAAAAAGGGATTGTAAAGACCTGTCGTAAAGTTGATGAGTACGAAGATTTACTTAGCATAGAACACATCCAATTAGACCAAGTTCCTTTAACAGTCTATGATAAGGGTAATCAATACGTTAGTCCTATCGCTATGTCAGAGATGGTTTGGCAAAAGAAAAAGAATATTAAAAAGCCTCTTGACACCAGCGAAAGTTAGTGATAAAATGTGTATAGATGGTTATGAGAAAAGTGGAAACAAAAAATATCTGTGAATATTGCAAATCAGATCATGTAGTTTGTCATGGCATAGTCAAGACGCAAAGAGAAGGTAAGCGTCAGCGTTACAAATGTCAAGAATGTGCTCATACTTTTTATATTGAAAATAAGGAGAACAAAGAATGAATAATGTAATCTTTTATGTCGTATTGGCTTGTATCATTGGGTTAGCAATTTGGGTAACAGTTGGTTCAAAAAAGAAACAGTGGTACATGGTGTACTTAGCGAACAACGAAGTTCTTTTACTTTGTAGAGACATCAATGAAAGATGGTGGAGAAGTAACGGAACTTACATGAGATTTAAAGATGAACTAGGTAATGAAGTTTCCTTTATTGCCAACGGACACTGGATACTCAAAATGGTTTCTATCCCTACAAATAAATTAGAAGATGCAAAGGCAGAGATCAAAAAAATTAATGCGAATGTAGCCAAGGAACAATAGAATGAAACGATACTTAGCATGGTTATATAGATGGCAGAAAGTTCCTTTGACTTTTAGTAAGTATGATAGAATTGTTACTTTTATAATTATTCCAGTGATGATAGTAGTCGCTTTTATTGCACTTTATTTTCTATTAATTGGTGATGATAATAAGTCAATAGCATGTTCAGGAGTTGTTCTGGTATTACTGTTTTCGCATGTTACAATGGCAGCGAATAATTTAGCGAAACAGATTAAGGAATTGAAGAACGTTGGCAAATAAATTTTCAACATGGTTAGCGAGAAAAACTCTACCTAAACTTATAAAGACTGAGTTAAATTCTAAGGTAGTTGGCGACCAAACCAGTCAAGGTGCAAAGGTCAAAGTAATCTATCAGAAGCACAAAGACTTGTTTAAAAAGTACGACATTAAACTTGAAGAAGTCGCTCAGTTAGTAGAAAAAGAAAGTAAAATCAAGCAAGGTTTCATGGCAAGAAAGTCTTTGCAAAGAGTTGTAAAGTCAGTAGACGAAGCGATTAAAGAAGGTCGTATTGAATTTGTAAATGACAACTCAATAGTCTACATAGATAGAAACGAAAAAGAATTTCATTATACATTTGATGAAATGGCAGACAGATTATTTAATAACATTGGTGGGAAGATTGCAACAATTCCTGGTATGGGGTCATTAAATTATTCTGCAACACTTTACATGATGGGAATTTCCAGTTTGGATATGAGAAAAATAATTGACAATGCGTATAAAAATAGAAAGGAGAAATCATAGTGAGCGACAAACAACCAATTGATATTACACCACCTAGAGTAACAGATATGCCGAATATGGATGAACCACCTATCAATTCAAGTGGTGGTGGATTTAGAATACCATCTGGAAAAGGTGGTGGAATGAATAGCCTATTAACAATGTGGGGTGTTCCTATTATAGTAGCCATTGCAGTATTCTTTATTATGGGTATGATGGGAATAGGAAGTTTTGTAACTAAGTCAGACTTTACTTCAAATATCGGTAAAGTGTCTACAGATATGGGGACTTTGAAGTCAGATGTTGCCAATCGTCAAGGTGAAGTACAGAAAGTAATTGACGCTATGCCAACTACAATTCAGAAAGCAGTAGATGCTTCTATAAAAACAGTTAAAGATACAGCAGATGCTTCTGCGAAGGTTGCTGCAACTGCGCAATCAACAGCAGACACGGCTCAAAAGAAAGCCAATGATACTGACACTAAATTTACAAATTATTATAACAAAGCAGACATCGATTCTAAACTTACAAATCAAGCAAACTACTATTCTAAAGTAGAAGTAGATGCTAGAATTGCTACACTAACAACAGATGTGGCCACTTTAAAAACTCAGGTCTCTGCTTTACAAACACCGTCATCTACCACCAGTGGTTCTAATACAGATGGTTTAAAAATTACTGTTAAAGATTTAGGGACTGAGTTATTAGCAGGTGCGTTTGGTTTTAATTCAGATCAATCGATTAAACTAACTATTCAAAATTCAGGAACAAAAGATATTTCAGATTTACGATTTTACGTTCACCTAACTCCTCAAGATTACACATTGTCATATAGTTCAATAGATACAACCAATGGTACAATTTCATTGGGTGGAGATTTGGCCTTTACATTATCAAGTTATTCAAGTGATGATTATATGTTTAAATCAGGTAGGGTTAGTATTGGAGCAGGAAAAACTAAAAACTATTATCTAACTACATCTGTTGTATTAAAACCCTTACATGCCTATCTAACAACCAATGTTAATTATAAGGTAAGTAATAGTACCTATAACGTTTCAGGAGCTACATATTATTTATCAGATACATCTTCAAGTGTTGATTCAACAGCAATCTCTAACACATATCAATTTGGTACAAGTAAAAATACAAACGATGTTACATTTAGTGAAAGTATTGATTTGATAGATTATAATGTAAATTAGTTTAAAACTTTTTTCGGTAATAGTTTAGAAAACCGAGCATGGTAGCGATTGTGTCACACTAAATAAATTCGGCTAAGGTGTAATGATAGGTAGAACTCTCAAATAGTCCGAGCAATCGCATCCAATTAGGAGAGAAATGAAAAAGATCAGTAATTATCAATGGTTGAATCCAGAACTTCATAGGAAGTCTAAAAAATATAATTACATCGTCTACGGTATCGCAATTGTTAGCATGTTAGTTTTCTTTTTAGCACCAGGAAATGCAAAGATGATTAGTATGTTAATGCTCTTAGTAGCTGGTTATTTTATGGTTAAAAGTTGGGGTTTTCAGAGCAAAGACAAGGCGCTGAAACAGAACGAATGGGTTAGAAAACAACAGCAGAACTCATCTTCTAAGTAGTCGAGGGTCGGGCTGGTCTGAGCTGAAAAATAGATTTAAAATTGCCTATTGACTTCCATAATATAATGTGCTACTATATTAAATAGAGTCGAGTAGCGGAACAACCGAAGCTGATTTTTGAGGGCATTGTCCTTTGAAAGTCAGCTTTTAGTTTAAAGAAAAGAAGGCATTAAAATGGGAACAAAAATATGCCCACATTGCCATAAAAGTGATAAGGTAAATAAGCAGGGAAAGTCTGGTTGGAAAACTATTAAGCAGAGGTACGCATGCTTCAGGTGTAGGCGAACATTCTATTAATTTAGTCTAGGTTAATAGTAGTGTGAGGTAATTGAAATGCCAGTAAAGATCAGAAAATTAAAAGACGGTAAGTGTAGAGTTTATAATGCAGGGAAAGTTACAGCCAAAAGAACGAGTTGTGAAAAAGCAGAAAAGCAAGTGAAATTACTACGTGGTATTGAACATGGAATGGTACTTAGAAAAAGGAAGAAATAAAATGAAAAAGATATTAGCGATAGCGAGTTTAGTTTTAATTAGTTTGTTATTACTTCCTCTTTCAGCCTTTGCGGAAGATGTTGGATTATTTGATGAATTTGGTAATGAAATTCCTGTAATTTCACCTACAGTTTTAACAGTAAATGGCGAGACAATTGAACCAGATAAGGACACTAACTCAAGTAATTATACAATCAATTCAGATCAAGAATGTGTGATAGAAATTGTTGGTAATGATACTTTAAAAGGTAGTTTGACATTAGAAGGAACTGGAATATTCTGGATTAATTCAGCGTTTAAAGTTGAAGGACAAATCACTTTACTTGGTGGTGAATTTTACACTGGAAATAATGTAATCAATGCAGGGTCTTTCTATGTAGGATATTATCAAGATGATACTCCAATCTTTGTAAGTCTAGGTGATTCAGAGATAAATGTTTTTGCATGGGCAATACGTGGTGATGGAGTAAAAGTTGATGCAGGAAATTCAACAATCAATACGACTTTACTCTTTGATAACTCAGCAAAAGATGGTCGAGTTTATAACAACGTAAATATAAAAGAGGATTACTCAACTCCTTTAAACCCTATCTACGGATTTGTTGAGGGAAATTCCTCATTTAATAATTTAAAAGTTGAAGATGCAGGAAAAGTTTATGTAGTAAGTCAAGCCATCGAAGCAGTATCAATGCAAGTCACCAAAGGAACTTTAAGTAGAGCAATTACTGACAAGGTTTCAACAATTAGTAAGGGCGCATTGGACTTAGCAAAGGCAGATGGATTGAAAGATGTAGCACCAGTCGGTAAGGGAATAAGTACTATCGGTAAAGAGGGAGTTAAATAATGAACACTAAATTCTTAAAGCGGTTAGTACCTAAGACAAAGATTTTATTTAATGTAATGCTGATCTTTGTTTTAGTTGCTAGTGCTTTAGTTCCTATATTTAATAATAGTGATATTTATGCCACTGACCCCAATACAACAATTTTTACAGATAATTTTGAAAGTGGTTTAAGTGCATGGACGCTTAATGGAACTTATAATACTTCTATTACTCAATCTGTTTCACCCACTCATTCATTAAAAGTAGACTCTGTAGGTAACGTTAGTAAAAAATTATCTGTTGAAGGTATTGATTCTATAAATTCACCCAATAGAAATATTACTTTTCAATGGTATTCAAATAGTCCTAATTGGTGGGATAATGATTGGCTTAAAAGATATAAAATTACCTTTGATAATACGGCATCAACTGAAAATCTAATTAATTTTCCAGTCCTAATAACATTATCTACAGGCATAAGTGGTTTTGATTATGCTGATTGCCAAGCTGATCTAGGTGATTTAAGGTTCATCGATACAGATGGCACAACTGTTCTTAAATATGAAATTGATACTTTAAACGTATTAGGAGAGAGTTATGTATGGGTTAAAATACCTCAACTAGACAATAACAAAACTGATTATATTTACATGTACTATGATAATTCAGTGGCTAGTAATGGGTGGGATGTAGCTGGAACTTGGAATAGTGATTATGTTGCTGTATACCATATGAATGACTTAACTACCTCAACTATTTCAGATAGCACAGGTATTAATAATGGAACAAAACAAGCAGCTAATAATCCACAGGTCGTAGCTGGTGCTATTGGGAACGCACAAAGTTTTAATGGGACAAGTAGTTTTATTAATTTGGGTACAGACGCCTCCCTGGATAATCCTTATCCGATAACAATAGAAATGAACGTCAATGAACCTTTTAATGCTTCCTCACAACGCATAATAACATCCCCTTTAACCTTTACAAACACGTTTTTTATTTGTACTAACCAAGTAAGTAGTGCTAATAAATTTCAATGGGGATATGGAAATAATATTGCAGCAGACACTAAATATTCTAGCCAATCAGCAACAATTAATACAAATACCACGATGAGTTTTGTAATACAAACTGATATGAGCACCGCAACTGTTTATAAAAATGGTGTCATAAGCACTATTGAAAACGGAAGCGGTAATACGATAGTTAATGGAAATGTAACACTAGGTGCAAAGGCGTCTGAGGATGGTAGCTATTTTAAAGGTATACTAGATGAAGTGCGTATTTCCAAAGTAGCTCGTAGTTATAGTTGGTTAAGAGCTTCTTATATGACTGAGTTTAATTCAACTTTTGCAACCTTTAATAATTACGAAAGTATCTTTTCATTGGAAGAAGGATACATTACTGATACTAATAAAACAATAGAAATGTTTTGGGATGGCGCAAATATATATTTTAATTTATATAGATATGCTGATGATATAGTAAGTTCAACTACAACATCGTCTGTTATGGTTGTCTCAGTTGATAATTGGCATGAAATAACTATTACATCCAGCACCTTATTAACAGAAATAAAAATAGATGGCAACGCAGTTCAATTTGGTGGATTAGATTCTTCTGATATTTTAACTAATGTTTGGAATTGGGTACGATATTCTGCGATTAGTGTTATACCATATTATATTGATGATGTTGTGATAAAAAAGGAAAATATTTCCAATACTGCTAATTTATACAGTGATACTTTTTCAGCAATTAGCGGGACTGTTCCTGCGGGTAATGATAAGATATATGCTATTTACGAATACCTACTTAATAGAGATGTAACAGCTTTAAATAATGCTAAAACTGGGGCGAGTTCTATTCAAACCTCTTTCTCAGGTGGTACTAAAAATCTTTTTTATGTAAAAGAATTGGCTATATTGGCCTATTTTGATTCTAGTTATATTACATTGTTAAATAATCTAACCTCTAATCTTTGGGCATATGGTGTCAACGCAACTACTAAGTTATCGTATCAAACGGTAAATGCTGCTGGTGTGGCTACGGATACTAGTTGTAGAATAGGCGACCCCCCCGATGTTTTATCGGTGGTAGTTTCATTCATGTATGCTTATAAAATTACCAATAATTCCACATATTTATCCCATGCTGAGGATATATTAACGGCTGTAAATACATATATGTTAAGTGGGGTATATAATACAGCTATTTGGCAAGTTTCAGCATTGGATGGAACTGTTATTGATTCAAAAACAAGAACAGGGGACGAAATAGCAAACTATATAGAGTGCCTTTTATTTATGTATGATAACACAGGAATAAATACATATTTAACTAGGGCTATTTACCAAGCTGACCAATGTATAATTAATTCATGGGACAATACTAATAATCTTTTTGTATATAGGCCAGACGAAAGGGGTTTTGAAGCCTATGTACCATCCATGAGTCTCGCCTTAACGCATTTATATAAAATAACAAATACAGCAGATTACTTAATAAAATCTGAACAAAATTATAATACTTATTTAACCGAATTAAAAAGAAACGGTAATTTATTGCATTATATCTTGGATAATGGTTTATATGGGCATGAGGCAGCGATTTGGATATACGATATACCTATTATAGCAAGTGAGTTGTATAAAATTACAAACGATGTTTCGTACCTCAACATATCTGATGAATATATGTCTATAATATTGGGTTATTATGAACCTATTGACGCAGATCACATATATTCTGATAGTTTTACACTTTACTCTGGTTTAACATACTTAGAAAGAGAACAGGCGATATCAATTGCACTTAATAGAAGTGTATTAGAGAGTAATACTATTCTAATACATTCATATTTTAGCCAAATACCATACACAAGGTATCAGGGAACTATTACCAACTCACCTAATATGTGGTTCACAAACAATGCAGTTAATTTATTAGATGTTTCGGGTAATGGGGTAATTAAATTTAGCTTAGGCATTAATACTGTAAATATTACCACATCTTACGGAACAGGTGCTTTTGATGTCACTACGAGTCACCAAGTAGACCTAGAAGTACCCACTGTTACCACACAAGCGGCCACAGGGATTATAATGAGTGCGGCAGGTGTAACGGGGGGCAGTTTCAATGGTAATCTAATTTATTATGATGGCGATTCAAATGGGACATCTTTATCTTTTGAATATGGACTAACTAATTTGTATGGAAGCACCACATCATCGATTATAAAGACATCTACAGGTGCATATTTAATAAATATACCCAATAATTTAATTCCTGGTGCAACTTATCATTTTAGATCAAAAGCACAAAATATTACAGGCACTTCTTATGGTAATGACCAGACGGTTACTTTCACAATGCCAACGGTAGTAGATGTAGTAGGTGTAACTCAATCAGGTTTTACAGCAACATTAACAGGTAATGTAACTAACATGGGAGTAGCCACAAGTACAAATGCTTACTTCCAATGGGGTTACGATGGCGTAACTTATCCGAATAATTCTTCATCGTTAGTGAAGTTAATTGCTGGACAATATTCTGCAACAATCAATGGTTATAATCCTGCATTAACAATCTATTATAGGTCAGCAGTAAGTAATGGTTCTACAATTGTAACTGGTGCTGGACTAAGTTTTACACCTAGCGGAACTACAGTGACTTCAAATAATTTATTAAGTTCTGTTCTCTTGATTGTGTTCTTCTGTTTAGGGTTGATTCTCTTAATTGGAGTAGCCTTTAAAGATGGTGGAAACTTGATGATGACTTTAATAATCGCTGCTGTCTTAATCTACATGTTAATTGCTTTTACTCAAGGTATTAATATTAACTTGAACGCCTTATGGGGTGGATAAAAATAAAATAGTAGGAGAAAAGAATGATTGCTTATTGTGTGAGTTGTAAAAAGAAAATGGAAATGAAAAATCCGAAAGCGTACACTATGAAGAATGGTCGCCGTGCTTTCAAAGGCACAGATTCTAAGGGACACAAAGTTTTTAGAATTGGTGGATAATAATGGCAAAGAAAAAAGACTTTCTAACTAAGTTATGTGAGGGTGGTATCAAAGAATTAAAACATCAAGACAAAAGAATAGAGAAGGGTTGCAAGAAACATAAGAAATATTTTAAGTGAGGTGAGTTAACATGAAAGTAAAAGAGAGTTCCTTTGGAAGAAAAACTAAGAAATTAAATCAAGAGTACAAGAGAAAACTTAGTAAGTTAGACAAAGCTGGTAAGAGAGCATCTAATGTTAAGTGGAGGTAATAAAAATGCCTAAGAAACCAATCTACGAATATGAATTTAAAGCAGTAGTAAAAGGTAAAAAGGAAACAATTCAACAGTCTGCTACTACTCAAAAAGATGCAAAGCAAAGAATAAAATCTAAGTTACCTAAAGTAAAAATTATTAAGCAGGTTAAGAGATTTAGTTACCCTCATGTAGAGGGTGGAAGGAAGGTTTAAAATGAAAGAACATAAAGAACACGAAAGTAAAAAGCACGAAAGCAAAGAACACGAACGTCATTGTAAAACTAACCACAAGTCTCATAAAAAATAACGAGGTTTGAGTTATGCGATACAAGTATGCTTCCTTAAAATTTGTAGAATCTAAACTTCCTGAAATAAGAAAAGAGAAGGTTAGTGCTAAAGCACGTAGTAAAGGACAATTCATAGATCAATATAAAAAAGCAGGTGGTAATCCTGATAAACTTCCTGAGAAGTGGCAGAAGAAACGTGATGGGTTTGTGGCAAGAACTAAGGAAGCAGAGAGACTTCATAGAGCCAAAGGTCACGATACTAAGAGACAGAAATTAAGTTTAATTGCGTGGGCGTATCGTCCATAAAAGGAATTACTTTGGGAATTAGAAGATTTGTTCACGATACTTTCAATCTAAATTGTTACGATAATCAGTTCCAACATGACATCGGTTGGTGGATGGATTGTACTTCCAAGAAAGACAAAGCGACCAGAAAAATAATCTCTGATCGCTTAGAGGGCAGAAGAAAGAGTTTGTTCAGGGCTTAAATTACCAATGATAATAATGTTTTTGGCAAGCAGGACAATCACTTCTTCCCCAACCTTTTTGTTCGATTAAAATTACATGACAAGTGGGACATTCACCATACCAAAGTTTTAAAATCCAGTGTTTTATTTCAGACATATTATCTCCTTACTGCTCATTATTTCTTCTAATCCTACGTGGATTATCAAGACAAATTAGGAACACAGAACCTTCGTGTCTAGTAATAATTTGCTGTTCAATTCGTTCCTTTAAATTAGAAAACAGATAGCCATAGACCACAATAAAAACTTGATGTCCGTACTTTAAATAATCTTCAACTTGTCCAGTTAATCTATCTATATCACTTTGAGTCGGGTCTAATTTTCCTTCTACAATTATGCAGTTGTCTACAAAGATATCGAATGTCCTATTGTCAGCAGAGTGCTGATACTTTGCTATAAATCCTTGTACTTCAAGACACGCTGTAAGTTCTCTATTACCTTCATCTTCATCAATATAAAAACTCGTAACTTTGTCCATCGCTTGTAAAGATTTGACGATTGCACGATGAATTGTTTTACTTTCTAAGTAACTTATGACGCTGTAAGATTGTTGTTTGTATGTCCTGAACTGTTCGCTAAGTTGTAAAGTTTTTTGTTCCAATAAGTTGTGTTTGCTATAGTAATTCCAAGTTAAATAACCTAGACCAATGACTATCAGGGAAAGAATTATGATTGCGAATAACATTTAGTTGTCCTTTTATTATTTAATTAAATCAAAAAGTAAGGGTTGTCAGGATAAGTAAAATCTTCATCAATGGTTCTCATTTTAAGAGAAAGATCATTTAGTTTCCTTAGCAATTCTTGGTATTCTGGATTAGTAGTTTCCCTAATTGTTAATTCTGCTCTACGTAAAGTTTCTCTTTGGTTATAAGCGTATTTATCATAAGAGCTATCAGACCATATCTCTTTTGTAGCCATTGCATTAATTAGCTTACACTTCCTAAGTACCTCATCTCTTTCTCTCGCTATTGCATCAAATTCATTATTATTTTCTTTCATCGTTATACTCCTTTACTCATAGTATTTTTCTCAATAGTGTAAGGAATAGTAGCATCAATCATACTTTGTTTTTGTAACTGCATATAGATTGCTCTATTACTTCTATTCAAGTCAGTTGCTATTTTAGAGATGCTAAGTCCTACATCCCATTTGGTTTCCAATGCTTGTCTTTGTTTAAAATCCCAAGGTTGAAAAGCCATAGGTGTAACTCGTTCTTCAAGTTTAGTACTGAAAGTAAAGGGAATGATAGGAATACCACGACCTTTTAACATCAATGCCTGTTCTTTAAGTAAGCAAGCTCTATTATGTCTCAAAGACATTTCGTACTGATCGTTTTCCCATGCAATTTTACATTCTAATCCTGGTTTAGCAGTTCCTTGGAATGGGTCTTTAAAACATTTACCATCAATACTCATAGTTACCAATGCAGATTCTTTAGACTCGTAATCTTTCGCTTGTAATTCTTTGTCAAAGATTAATTCAATGCCCATATGATGAAATAAAACTCCCATTTCGTGATGGCAATTCAAAGCGTAAAGAGGTCTGAGGTTGGTCAATCCTTTTACGAGTAACTTGACAGTATCTTCAAGATTCGATATGTCCTTAATTCCTTCAGCACAATGGACATGGACTCCGCTCTTGTTGATGTAACCGAAGATTACGCATTTGATTTTATTGAACTCTCTTGAATCATACTTTGGATAGACGTTGGGTGTGTAATCACCTATTGTCTCGATGTCGATAATAGTTCCCTGATAATTTAGTCCCTCTTGTTTTTCGTGAAGTTCTAGCATTTCTACTCCTATTGATAAATTTTATTTGATAAAATATCTTTGCCGTTCATTGGAAACTCTTTATATTCCTTGTTCTGTATATAGCGTAACTCTAGCAAGTCTATAGTGGATTGTTGTTTATAAATCTTACCCACAGTTCTTATATCTTCGTCTATTTCAATAGAGCGATACAACGAAGTGATGGCATCATATTCCAAAGCATAGAAGTTGTTATTCGGTTGCTCTCTCATTAATCTGGTAGCAGTTTCGTAGTCAAACTTATGAGGTTGTTTATCATTTGTAATTACCCAACCAGGTGATAGAACTAAGGCGGGTGATTGTTTATTGACTCTCCAAGTTCCTAAAGTTTTCTTGTCACTAAATTGAGTTTTCAAAGCAGGTTTTGTAGACAATACACCATCGGTAGTGATCGCCACTACGTCATTCTGTAGTTCATTATGAATAATAAAATCAAAAACCTGAAGTCGGCATCTGGCGTAAATCCAAGAGGCGATCAATGGATTGAATAGTTTAGAAGTTCCATCATCACCATATTCAGTTAAAGTTTTACCAACGTACTCTACGATTAAAGACTTACAACATACGTTTTCAACTTCACCTAGTTGTCTTTTATTAAATAAATCATTGACCCATTTATCCATAGGTTCACCACGTGACAAGAACTTAACATAGAAACCATCTATAATGTTCACCGTCCCAATTTTATGTCGATAGACGTAGACAATTTCTTCAAGAGTCATATAATAATTGGGGAGTGTTCCAGTTTTGTAAATCATTCTTCCAGATGTTTCATCACGATAACCAAATGGATGAACTTTAACTTCAGGATTGATGGTCAGTTCTGTTTTAAACCATCCAGTTACATCACCAGTTTCTAAACAAGTCCACACTTCATTTTTATATTTATAGTCTTTGGTGTAACGAGTTATCTCGCACTTATTAAAGTTCCTGATTTTAGAAAGCCAGAAACCGTAAGCCCCGCTCAAATCTGCCGAGAAAGGATTATCGAAGTTGCCAACTTTATAATTAGTAACCCAACCCTGTCTTTTAGAAGTAATTTTAGCATAGGTTAATAAATCGATATGTTCATTGGGAATAAAGGTTGTAGTGGGAGTTAATCGCATACTACCCATACTCGATTCAAATATTCCTATCATACTATTCAATGTCAAAGGGAAACTGATACCGATATTGTTGAATGCCTTTAAAAGTCTCATAGCAAGTTCATAAATCTCATTAACATCAGCAGGTTCATGTCCTAAGTCAATTAAGTTATCCAGAGAATAGAAGTGTGCTCTGTAATTATGTTTGCCAACTACGTGATTGCCAAAGATAATAAAGTTATGACCATCGTGATAGTAGTAAGGGTCGTTGTCCTCAAGAGTTGCTTTAAAACTTTTCTTGAGCATCTTCTTACAAAGTTCGTGTGGCATTAAACGGAATATCTGTGACACTGAATCGTCAAGATTATAGAATACCTTTAGTTCTCTACCATCAATTTCTTT
>WSSedB1CaDRAFT_10000049_pt1 | contig 66353 bp, 61 predicted proteins | sample WetSurSB1Cattail_FD_9460 | JGI IMG/M metagenome (IMG submission 9460)
GCATTAGTATCTTCATAGTAAACAAATTTTGCAGGTGATATAGAAATGAGTGAATCAGAAAAAGACCAGACAGAAAAAGAAGATCGGAAGGTTGAAAGCCAGCCGGAAGATCAGAAATCTTCTGGTGCTGAAAAAGCTGTCGAAAATGACGCCGGGACAGAAAAAAAGGCGGATCAGCCGAAAGAGAAAACAGAGGCTGAAGTGCAGGCTGAAAAAACAACCGAACTTACCAGGAAGGTTGAAGACCTTACAAAAGAGAACGCGGATCTTAAAGATCAGCTGCTTCGCCGTGCCGCCGATTTTGACAATTATCGTAAGCGCATACTGAAAGAAAAGCAGGATGCATACGATTATGCGAATGAAAAGCTTCTGCAGGATTTACTTGACAGTCTTGATAATTTTGATCGTACCGTTGATGCAGCGGCCAGTGCACAGGACGCAATGTCCATTGCGGACGGAGTCAGGATGATCAATAAGAATCTCGTGAAACTGCTGGAAGACAAATATAACCTGTCGAGTTACGGAAATCCCGGCGACAGATTTAATCCTGATGAACATCAGGCAATCGGAAGTGAACAGGGATCTGTTGCCGAACCGGTTCTGAAGGAAGTATATTTAAAGGGATATAAACTGAAGGATAAGGTCATCAGACACGCAAAAGTAATGGTGACAATGCCGGACGGTACTGCGGAAGCAAAAAGCACAGAAAAGAAAAGCGATACGGAACAGGAAAAAAAATAAGGATCTAAAGAAACTGAAAAGTTTCTTAATTATATAGTACATAGCGAGGAGATATATAGTATGGGAAAGATCATTGGAATTGACCTTGGAACAACAAACTCTTGCGTAGCTGTTATGGAAAACGGTGAACCGGTTGTTATTCAGAATTCGGAAGGCGGACGCACGACTCCGTCTATTGTCGGATTTACAACAAAAGGAGACCGCATTGTCGGCCTTCCTGCAAAAAATCAGATGGTAACGAATCCGAGAAATACCGTTTATTCTATAAAGCGTCTCATTGGGCACAGATTTAATGAACTCCAGGGCGAAGCAACGCGTCTGCCGTATAAAGTTCTTGACCACGGCGAGGATGTCCGCGTCCAGATTGATCAGAGCGGAGAAACAAAAGAGTACAGCCCGCAGGAAATCAGTGCATTTATTCTTCAGAAAATGAAGAAAACTGCTGAGGATTATCTGGGACAGCCCGTTACGGAAGCTGTTATTACCGTTCCTGCTTATTTCAATGATGCACAGCGTCAGGCAACGAAAGATGCCGGTAAAATTGCAGGCCTTGATGTAAAACGCATAATTAATGAACCGACAGCAGCTTCTCTCGCTTTCGGTTTCAACAAAGATTCCAAACAGGAAAAGACCATTGCTGTCTACGATTTGGGCGGCGGTACATTTGATATTTCCATTCTTGAACTTGGGGACGGCGTTTTTGAAGTAAAATCGACGAACGGTAATACTCAGCTCGGAGGCGATGACTGGGACCGCCGTGTCATAAACTGGCTTGTTGATGAGTTCAAAAAGGATAACGGAGGTATTGACCTTTCCAAAGATCCTATGGCTATGCAGCGTCTTCGCGAAGCATCTGAGAATGCCAAGATTCAGCTTTCTGCTCAGACAACAGCTGACATCAATCTTCCGTTCATCACAGCTGATTCAACAGGACCGAAACATCTGCAGAAGACGCTTTCACGTGCTCAGTTTGAATCTATGACGGCCGACTTGTTTGAAGCAACGAAGGAGCCGTGTAAAAAGGCTATGGCTGATGCTGGTATCTCATCGGACAAGATTGATGAAATACTACTCGTCGGCGGTTCAAGCCGCATGCCGAAAGTTCAGCAGATTGTTAAGGAAATCTTCGGAAAAGAAGGTAACCGTTCGGTTAATCCTGATGAAGCTGTCGCAGTCGGTGCCGCTATTCAGGGTGGCGTTCTCGGCGGAGACGTTAAGGATGTTCTTCTTCTCGATGTTACACCTCTTTCTCTAGGTATTGAAACGATGGGCGGTGTGTTTACGAGACTCATTCCCCGCAACACGACAATCCCGACAAAAAAGAGCCAGATATTCTCAACTGCAGCTGACGGTCAGACAGCAGTTTCCATTCACGTTTTACAGGGTGAACGCGAAATGGCTGAACAGAACCGCACGCTCGGACGTTTTGATCTTGTCGGTATTCCAGCCGCACCTCGCGGAGTGCCTCAGATTGAAGTTACATTCGATATCGATGCAAACGGCATCGTACATGTTTCCGCAAAAGATCTTGGTACGGGAAAAGAACAGCATATACAGATTACTTCTTCAAGCGGCCTGAGCGATGATGAAATACAGCGGATGGTCAAGGACGCGGAAGCGAACGCTGCTGCAGATAAGGCAAAACGTGAAAGTATCGACGCACGCAATGAAGCTGACAGCCTTATTTATGCAACAGAGAAGACGCTTAAAGATCTCGGCGACAAAGTAAGTGCAGCTGATAAGCAGGCTATTACTGATGCGACTGCGGCTCTCAAGAAAGCTATGGAAGGCGATAATGTTGAGGAAATCAAGTCCAAAACAGAAGCTTTGAAACAGGCATCTTACAAGATTGCAGAGGAAGTTTATAAGCAGCAGGCTGCCCAGGGAAATGCTGCCGGCGGCGCACAGGGCGGCTCGAAGGACGGAAATGCTCAGAACAATTCTACGGGTGGCAGCGGTTTTGATAAAGGTAAAGCCGACGACGCAGAATACGAAGTTCATGACGACGACAAGAAATAATATCCGTGCATAACGGGTATTAAAAAATCCCCCGTCCTTGCGGCGGGGGTATTTTTTATGCTATTATTCAACATATTTCGGTAAAGAAGAATAAAGGTTAAAAGAGACTATGGCGGAAAAACGTGATTATTACGAAGTGCTCGGTGTGGAAAAAAGCGCATCTATTGATGAAATAAAGAAAGCATACCGGAAGCTTGCAGTCAAGTATCATCCTGACAGGAATCCCGGCGACAAGGTTGCCGAGGAAAAGTTCAGGGAAGCAACAGAGGCATACGAAGTTCTTTCAGATGAGAAAAAACGGCCGCTTTACGATCAGTACGGCTTTGCAGGAGTAGAAGGTGCCGACCAGGCTGGCGGTGCACAGTATTCTCACGCATTCCATGATTTTAGTGATTTGTTTGGTGGAATGGGTGGCGGATTTGGTGACATATTTGACAATCTTTTCGGCGGCGGATTCAGCGGCAGTTCTTCATCACGCAGCCAGAATGGACCTGCAGAAGGTTCCAGTCTCCGCTACGATCTTGATATATCATTCCGCGATGCGGTTTTCGGAACAAAAGCGGAAATCAGATTTAAGCATAACGAAGTGTGCGATTCCTGCCACGGAACGGGCGGGGCGGCCGGTTCGAGCAGAAAAACTTGTCCGACATGCCAGGGCACGGGACAGGTCCGCCGCAGCGCAGGTTTCTTTGCTGTTCAACAGACATGTCCCACCTGCCACGGAACAGGGACGGTCATAGACAGACCGTGTTCATCATGCCATGGAACGGGCGTCCAGGAGAAAAGCAAAATGATGATGCTTTCAATTCCTGCCGGGGTCGATAACGGCAAACGGATTGCCATTCCGCATCAGGGAGATGCGGGAACGAACGGGGGACCGGCAGGCGATCTTATTGTTGTGATTCATGTCGAGGAAGACCGCTTTTTTGAACGCGATAATCAGGATTTGTACTGTGCAGTTCCTCTTACGATGGCGCAGGCTGCACTGGGAGCTGATATTTCCGTTCCTTCTCTTGACGGCAAGCAGATCAGCCTAAAAATTCCGGCAGGGACACCGAACGGCAAACTGCTGCGCATAAAGGGAGAAGGTGTACCGTTTACAGGAAGTACACACCGCGGAGATCTTTACGTAAAAATAGTTGTGCAGATTCCGTCAAAGCTCAGCGTTCAGGAAAAAGCACTGCTGGAGCAGTATCTCAAACTTGAGAATGCAACGACATCGCCGCAGCTTATTCCTCTGTCTTCACTGAACAGATAAAAATTCTGTAAAATACGGTTTTTGAAAATAAGCACATGTTTTTTTCTCCCAAATCTGCCGATAGTATGGTATACTGAAACAGTGTTATTTTAAATACTTGAGGTAAATATGTATAAGACACGAAAAAAAATAATATTTCTGTCGGTTAATGCTGCTATTCTTGTACTTTTTATTATTCTTTCAATGCTTCTTGTTCCGAATTCATTGAAAGACAGGTCTCTTCTTGTGCTCGCAGGCGTTCCTGCTGTTATTCTGGTAATGCTTCTTATTGACGGCGATATTGTGCAAAAAGTTTTAAGGACTCATCTGCAGACCGTTGTTTTTGATAAAAGTGAGACACGGTTTTTAATAGAGTTTATTAATAAACTGCGTTTTTGTTATTCACTGGATGACTTCTACAAAGCCATAGCAGAAACACTGGAAAGTAAAGCAGACTGTTCTATTCTTTTTGTTGACTGCGAAAAAAATTATATTCTGTATAACAGTCCCGACCGTATTTCCTCTTCAAACACCGTACGTGAAAAACTTTCGCGTAATTTTCCACTTTCGTGGGAGAAGGGTACTTACTTTATTGATGATTCTTTCGGAGTTATTTCTTCCTATAAAGAGGCTCGCGGTTTCTTTCTTTCTTCAGAGAACCAGCACTTCTATGTGTTCTGCCGGTATACAAAACTTTTTGATCTTGATGTATATGCGCAGTTGTTTGAAGAATTTACGAGGTTTCAATCACGTGCAAAAACGATAGCCAACCTTTCAGAAATTTCAGGGCTTACAAAGGAATGGCAGCAGCTTGCCGACACGCAGCGTTCTTTCTTACCTCAGCAGATGCCGAATATTCAGGGATTAAAACTTGCAGCCTATTTTCGTCCTCTTGTAAATGTTTCGGGTGACTACTATTCTGTTCTTCCAATTGACAAACATAAGACATTGCTCATGCTTGGTGACGTTTCCGGTAAAGGGCTTCCTGCAGCACTTATCATGGGCTTGGTGATGAATACCGTAAAAATCATTGAGAATAAGGAAGACCTTGTAAACGTTATTTATGAAGTTGATAAAGCCATTAAGGGAATGCGACTGCAGGATAAATACACGGTTCTTTTCCTTGGCATTGTCGATACTCAGAAGATGACAATAAGATACATAAACGCATCCATGTCCGATCCTATCATTCTTTCGCGTTCTCCTGACGGATACAGGATAAAGCCTCTTTCTTCGAATGCAAGTCTTGTCGGTATTATCGATATGGGTGATGTAAATGTTGCGGAGCAGCGGTTATTCCGCGGCGACACAATTCTGATGGCGACAGACGGTGTATCAGAAGTTATGGATGACAGCGGCGTGGAACTTGGTGATACTGAACTTTTTAAGCAGACATTGCAGGCGGGCGCTGGAAAGCAGCCGCAGCAGTTTGTAGACGATATTGTGAATCTCATTATGGAATATAACGGAAACAAGAAACTGCATGATGACGTGACAATGATGGTCGCGAAGGTAGGTTACTGATATGATGTACATAATACTTAACTTTGCTCTTGCAGTCTTTTTCATCTGGCTGACTGTGTACATCGACCGGGCATCAAGGGTAAATATCGATTATAATGATCCGCTGATAATCAATGTGCTGATCATGGCAATCATTTCGGTTCTGTATGCTGTTCTTGTCAGCAGTTTTCTTCCCGGAGCATTTTATCTTCTGCTTGCACGTCTTCTCTTTGTTCTTGAAGCGTGTTTCCTTGTAAACCTTTCTTTCTGTTTTATTTTTTATGCATCGGGAAAGAAAAATTCTGTCGTACCATTTATTAAAGTCGCATTGTATATATTTTCCTTTTACATTGCATTCTTTAAATTTAAAGCTGTCGAGATGACTCCTGAAAGCGGTATCATCATCAAATCTCCTTATGTTTTTTCTGCCGACGTAAGTTCCATTTTTCCGTGGACATGGGTTACATTGTATGTTGCTCTTTATCGGTTTATTCTTCCTGGATTCTGTTGTCTTATCATGCTGTTAAGAAATGAATATAAGGCGACGCGGATTCAGAAGCACCGGGGATATATTGACACACTAGGGCTTGTTGCTATGTGGGGGCTGCTTCTCTTTATAAGCGCCGTATCACGTCACAATCCTGCAATTTCATTATTATATCTTGTTTCATATGCATTTGCGCTTTTAATAATGATAAGGGCTTCCTCTGAAAAAACAGCTCCGTCCGGCAGCGATTCTGTCATGCTCCTTGTCAGGGCCTTTCTCGTTTACATCATTCCAAGCGTTTTTATAGGATTTGTGTATTCTTCTTTCTATGGTCTGTATGGGAAATACCCGGTTCTTTTTGTTCTGATACTAGCAGCCGGAGCATCCGCCTCTCTGTTTGTGGTCTGGAAATTATCCGATTATCTGACAAATACCCGGCGTTTGCACTCTGCGGATTATGAACACTCGTTTGAAAAAGATCTTGCATCGATTGATTACAGCGGTGAAATGGATGAAATAACGAACAATATGTTCAACATCTTTAAGAAAAACGTTGAATGTTCCGCCATGTCTGTGTTCATTAACGATGGTGATGGAAATCTCGCTATGGCATATTCATCGAAAGGTGAAAACCTTTCGGTTCCTGCTGACAATCCGGTGTTTGATGAACTTCTCAATATCGGCAAGACTGTTGTTGTTTTCGGAGAAATTGACAGCGAGCATGATCTTGCAGAAATACGGGATAAGCTTGCAGACCTCTTCAGCCTTACAAATTCGGATGCGTTGTTCATATTAAATGAGGGCAGGAATGTTCTGGGATTTATTGCACTCGGTATAAAAACAAGCGGTGATCATTACAAGGATTACGATATCAGCGTATTCAGAAAGCTGTATTCTTACTTCTTCGTTTTCGGTTATTACATGCGTAATATTTCCAATAAAGATATTATCGGTACTGTTAACCGCGAAATCCGTATGTCTTCTCAGATTATTACTTCCATTCAGGAAAATATGGAACCCGTTAAAAATCCGAAAATGGACGTCGGCTATATCATGGTACCTGCGCATAACATCGGCGGTGAATTTGTTGATTTAATCAGGCTGAACGATAAGACCCATTTGTTTGTTGTCGGAGATTTAAGCGGTAAAGGTATTGCGGCCAGTATGAGTATGGTCATTCTGAAATCGATTATCCGGACGTATCTTGCGGAAACGCACGATTTTAAGCGGCTTGTTGTGAAGGTCAATTCCTTCATCAGGAACAGTCTTCAGAAGGGAACTATTTTTGCCGGCATGTTTGCGCTTATCGATTTTGAAAGCGATACGATGTATTATATCAACTGCGGTATTCCTGCTTTGTTCCTCTACACTCGGGCTTACAATAATGTCATAGAAATACAGGGCAGCGGCCACATTCTTGGATTCGCCAGGGATATTTCACAATATATTACCGTGAAGCAGATAAAACTTAATGACGGCGATATCGTTCTTACCTGTACCGACGGTCTTATCAATTCGCATTCTTTGCGCGGTGAGCAGTTCGGTAAGGAACGTGTTCAGCAGGTGCTTCTTGCAAATTCGATGTATCCTGCATCGCGTATGGCTCAGTTTGAATATGATAATCTTGCTAAATTCATGTCGAAAGAAATGGAAGACGATGTAAGTGTTCTCGTAATGAAGTATCAGGAAACAGAAGCATCACAGCATGAAGTGAAAGCCGATACTGAAATACAGCCGGAATAAGGCAGGAGGCGTAACGTATGGAGCAATTAACAATTACAGAAAAGAGCGGCGCGAATTATTTGCTGTTTGAGCTTGATGGCGCGCTTAATGCATATACGCTTGCTGAATTTCAACAGAAAGTGTACGGCGCGATTCAGAAGAGCAATGTTGTTATTGACTTGTCAAAAATAATAGAACTTGATTCATCGGGAATCGGCGTTATTATGGCTGCCTTTAACGATGGGGAAAACTGCGGCCATAAGCTGTATCTTATGGCCTTGTCCAATGAAAGCGAAAAAACTGTCACTGCAACGGGATTTAAGGATCAGCTTAATATTATTAATTCCGTTACAGAAGTGGCATAGTTTTTTATCAATTTTGATTTACATTGATCCGCCGGAAAAGCTGGAATACCAGCCCGGCGGATTTTTTTTGTCCGGTTGCCTTGTCTGTATACTCGCCTTCATGCGTGAGCATGCGTACATACACGGAGTTGCCGTCCGGTTCCTTTTCCTGCCAGACGAATTCGAGCCAAAGTTCTTCCGCGGCCGTATACAACGCTGATGCAGGTTTTCCGCTTTCTGTAAACGGAACCTCATCCGGCGGCAGATAACTTTGTACGAAAAAATAGCTGCCCGCAGGAATTGCAGAAAGACTGCCCGGCTGTACCGGTTCACAATCGGACAGATATGTATTGGGCGCGGGATTCATATCGCGTTTTGTTACCGATGATGTGCAGACTCTCAGCAGTCCGCTGCCGTCATCGTCCGTCGTTCCGCATATAATATCTTCAAATAATACAAGGCTTTTTACTGACATATTGAGAGTGTATCAGATTTATGTTTTTTTTTCAAAAAGAATATGCAGAATAGTCTGAAAATAAACATTTGAGACGAATTATACAGCAGAACTTCCAGGAGGAATAAAGTGAGAACGTATCTGAAGAATTTCTGCATATGGTTAGCACAAGTTGCCGGCATTTCTGCAGCAGTGCTGTTTGCAGTATGTCCGGTTTCGTGCAAAATGACAGATGAAGGGCTGAAGGTTCTTACGGGCGATTATATATCACCCGTAATTGAATCATATTCAGTACCGGGTGCATCTTCCGTTTCGATCGTTTTTTCGGAGCCTGTAAAAATAACGGGTGCGGTTGTAACACCTGTTACTGATGCATCTTCTGCGGGAGACAATGACTCTGCAGAGAACGGAACTGCTGCACCATCTCTTAAAGCGGCATCAGGGGTGGATGGCGCAATTCCTGTAGTTATTTCATATAATGGCGGACAGAAAACGGTAATTCTGACAGCGTCATCTGAGTTTTCTGTCGGTGCATCGTACGAATTATACGGAGAAGCGGAAGATGATGCAGGGAATACGGTAACGTTCTGTCTGCCGTTTACAGGATTCAATAGCCGCATTCCCCGTATTATTATAACGGAAATACATCCTGGATGGGTTTCCGGCTCGGACAGATGCGAATTTGTCGAACTGTATGCACTTACTGCAGGAAATCTTGCCGGCCTGAAAGTAGCAAGTGCAAATGACGGAGAAGATAAAGGTTTTGTACTTCCTCCTGTTGAAGTTCAGGCGGGAGAAGTTATCGTTCTTCATATGAGGAAGAGGGGAGAAAACTGTATAGACGAAACCGGCAGTAATCTGGCACTTGCGGAGGGCAGTGAAAAGGAGAATTATGTTTCGGATACTGCTCGTGACTTATGGGCTGACAATGAAAAAGCATGCTTAAACGACAAGGAAGATGTCATCGTACTCGAAAATACGTTTTCTGGAGGACTTATAGACGCCGTCCTTTATTCCCAGGAAAATACGACGGCTTGGAAGAATGATGCTATAGGCAGGATGGCAGAAAAGGCTGCGCAAGCCGGAATATGGAACAGTTCAGAGCCTTCTGCTGTAGCGTCGACTGATTCAATGACTGCGACAAAAACACTGGTAAGAAAACAGTGTACGGCATTGTATGATGCTGTTCGCAAAGGTACACTTGCCGAGGGAGTAATACCGCAGAAAGCAGATAACTGGTATCTGGCCAGTTCAAAAGAGGTTTCGCCGGGTGCGGTTCAATAAATATATTCCAATATTATAGAAAATCCTGTGTTTTTCTGATACACTTACTGTATGTCTGAATTATTAGCGCCTGCGGGTAATATTGAATCTCTTGACGCAGCAATCGGTGAAGGTGCCGATGCTGTCTATCTCGGTCTGAAAAGCTTTAACGCCCGGCTACGGACTTCCAATTTTGCCTGGAATCAGTTTGAGGCCGCAGTTGATTCTGTGCACCGGCAGGGGAAAAAAATTTATGTTACTGTAAATACAATCTGCGAGGAAAATGAAACCGAAAGACTTTTTCGTCTTCTTTCGTATCTTGATAAAGTAAAGCCGGACGGATTGATTGTTCAGGATTTTGCAATTATCCGTATGGTGCAGCAGTTTTTTCCGGATATGGAACTTCATGCTTCGACACAGATGAACGTGGAAAGTGCAGCGGGTGTTAACCTGCTGAGCAGGGAAGGACTGAAACGTGTTGTTCTTGCCCGTGAACTGGGGCTTGAGGAAGTCAGGCAGATAAAGCAGTCGACGACAGCGCAGCTTGAAATGTTCGTTCACGGCGCTCTTTGCGTAAGCGAATCAGGTTTGTGTCTTTTTTCAAGTTTTCTTGGTGGAAAATCAGCAAACAGAGGTATGTGCACACAGGCATGCCGCCGTTTTTATACGGCAGACATGCCCGGCGGCCCTGAACAGGGGTACTATTTTTCTCCCTGTGATCTCCAGCTCATTGACCGTATTCCAGATCTTATGGAAGCAGGAATAGATTCATTTAAAATTGAAGGGCGCATGAAGAGCGCAGAATATGTCGGCTCTGTTGTGGCCGCATACAGATATGTCATGGATCACTGGAATGAAGACCGGAAAGGGGCAGTCATCACAGGTAAGCGTATGCTTTCATCAGACTTTGCCCGTTCGAAAACTTCTTACTGGTATAATTTTACGACGATGGAAGACGGTGTCGAGAAAGCGGGGGAAGAGATACTGAATCCTGATCAGGCCGGTGGTACCGGTATTTTTCTGGGGACCATAACGTCCGTAAAGGCTGCTCCTGACGAAATTATTGAAGACGCAGTTAAAAACGCTCCTCCTGATACGCCGAAGGAGCAGCTGCAGATACAGATGGCGCAATTTTCAGGTGGTTCTTACGACCCTGATCCGGGAGATTCAATCCGATTGCACCGCAGCGACGACAGCGGCCGTTTAAGCCACAAAGTGCGGAGCGTGGAAGTCCTGGAAAACGGAAAACGGTGGGTTGACATTCCCGGTGGTTTTTATGTTGGAGACAGTGTTTATCTGCTTCAAACGAAATCAATGTCCAAACGATATCCGCGGGTGCTGCCGAACGATTTATCTCGTTTTAGACGCCAGCCTGCGGACGAACAGCTTCCGGTACTTGACCTGACTCCTGTACAGAAAAATGAGCTTTCATATTTTCCCGAGGGATTGTATGTTCAGGTATCAACGATTTCCGACGTATTTATCGTTCAGTCGGCGCATCCTGTCCGCGTCATTATAGAATTGAATAATGAAACTATAAACGAAATAGTAAAAAGAAAAACGACGCTGCCTCTGTCCAGAAAACAATTTATTCTTTCCCTTGATCCGTACTGCCCTGCAGCCTATGAAAATGAATTGCTGCAGACTCTTGAGCAATTAATAACAGACGGTTTTACGACGTTTGTCGTCAATAATGTTGCACATATAGAAATGCTCCGCGGAAAAAAGGGAATCAACATGATATGCGGCCCTTATTTGTATGCGTTCAACAGATGGGCAGCCTCATGGCTCGAAAATCAGGGACTTGGCGCATTTATAATGCCGTATGAGAATTCCCGTAAAAATCTTGAGTCGACTTTTGAGCAGTCTGTACGTGCCCGTGTACTCGTTCCGGTTTTTGCATATCCGGCGCTGTTCCGTATGCGTTTTAAGCTGCCAAAAAAATATGATTTTACATATTTTTCCGACAAAGAGGGCGTTACATTTAAAGTGAACTCAACGACTGACGGTTCGTTCGTTATGCCCGAAGCTGCGTTTTCCATTACCGATAAAACTGATTTGTTGTACAGTGCGGGATTTAAACGCTTACTACTTGATTTTTCAAAAACAAAAGTCACAAAAGGCCAGCTCAAAGAAGTGATGAATTCAATTATTAAAAAAGCAGCATTGCCTGGTGTATCGCGTTTCAACTGGAAAGAAGGTTTTTATTCTCCTCAGCAAATTGAAGAATATAAGGCAGAAAACGAGAGAAACGCGGCGGGCCGTAAATCTGCTGAAAGAGCCCCTGCAGCAGATTTTGGGAAAAAGAAAGACTCAAAACGACCGGACAATCCGCGGGGGAGCAGAAAACCGCCCCGCGGACGACCGTCAGAATAGAGCTTCTTCCGCTTCCTGATTTTCAGAATCTCTTTCGTATTCATTTGCTGCGGCAGTAGTTGCTGCAGCAACATCGTTGAGTTCATTTCTGCTGTTTATCTTTTTTTCGAGCAATGGCTTGAATTCGATATGTTCTGCAATGATGGAGATGCTGCTTGTGTTTTTTCCGTCTGCTGTCTTCCACCGGTCCTGCTTGAGCCGGCCGACTACCCGCATGCCGCGCCCTTTTTCCGAGTGTGTCTGGCAGTATTCGGCAATTTTTCCGAATGCTTCGATATTGAAGTAGGAAACTTCTTCTACGCCTACTCCTTCGTTATTTTTGTAATAGCGATTGACTGCCAGCGGAATTTTACAGACTTTGCATCCGTGCGGCGTTTCCCTGAATTCAGGTTCCCTGGTGATATTACCTTCGAGAATAAGAGAATTTAACTGATTCATACTTGATACTCCTTGAATTATTTTCCCGGCCGGGCAAAAAAAACGTCACAATCAAAAACTGAATTGTGACGTCGCTATATATATCGTTCTGAATGTTTATTTACGGATAACAGGATATCTGTTTTTGAAGAAAAATGTTTTAGCCGTTACCGACGAGGCGGATAATATAAAGCTGGATATATATATACAGTGCATCCTGATCAGAGATTTTCTGCATGTTCGGCGTTTTAACAAGAGATTCAGCAAGGCTTTCTATCCTGTTTACCGTGAATGTCTGTGCTGAAATAGTGTGAATAACTTTGCGCATATAATCACGGATGAGTGAATTAACATCCTCTGTAAGCTGTGCATGGGCTTCTTTTGTAATCAGTTTATTCCACTGCTTGCTGTAAGAATCAAGTTCCCTGTCGATTGTCGAACCTTCTGGGACAAATTGAGCTTCGATTTCTTTTGCCGCTGCAGCAAGCGCTTCACGCTTTGTCATGTTTTTCTTATTTTGTTTCAGACCTTTTTCCACTCTCAGGTCGTTATCTTCATTTTCCTGTTTTGCCGCATTCTTGCCTGATTTCGGTTTTCTCATAAAGAAACTGATAATCTGCGAGATTAATGGAATTGTGTACCAGAATGGCAGCATGATTTTTGCATTTGAAAGAATGGACTCGCTGTTAAGCATAAGCAGTTTGCTGTATGAGAGCAGATGTCCGTCCGAGAACAGTTTGAAATCACCGCCTTCCACGTCATTCTGCATTTCTATATCAAGCAGCGGAAGAAAATTTGAATTAAGCAGCGCGTACAAAACAGGAGATGCGAGCCCAACTTCTTTTTTGAGGCATTCTTCAAATTGCTGTCTGTCGTGCATTTCCGGCAGTTTCTCGTAGTTACTTAAAATTTTAAACCACTTGTCGGTAAGGCTTTTTTCAACTATATCATGGGCTTCATTGCACAGGCGTACGATGAGCGGGAAAACTTTTGTCTTGTAAACGAAAAAGCGTGTGCCTGAATCAATTTTGAATACAAGAAGTTTTGGCAGCTCACTGTTTTTGCTTTCTGTTGTAAGAGTTTCAAGGAAGTTCTTGAGATCCTCGTCAGAATAACGGCCGTGCAGCGGAATACCTTTTTGGTCGGTAATTTTCAGAATCCCCTGCATGGAAAAAAAGTACGGCGGCTTGTTAAGCGCCTGTTCCAGATCATGCAGTGCATCCTGTTTCTGGTGCTGCTTTTGTATTCTGTTTTTGAGCATCATCATGTGAAATTCCGAAATGGATACGGACTGCAACAGGTTGACTTCCTCAATCGATCTGTCTTTTACTTTTTCAAAATCCTGGCGGATAAAATAACATAACTGGCTCCAGAAATAGAATGAATCACCTGATGTTTCCATAGACTGTAATGCGCTGTCTGGACGTGTTACAAACTGGTCAAAAAAAGTCTGCGTTGAAATTTCCTTGCCTGGATTTGCATTCCGCAGCTTTTTTAGAAAATAGTCGTGATATTCTTCCTTTTTAAGCATCGCACGGATCTTCGACATTGCCGCATCAGTAAGGACGTTTACGGGAACGCATGCCGGAAAAAGAATCGACGGCGCATCATGGGGAAGCTGCACGCAGTATAAAAGCGGCGATTTCAGATCCTGCTTTCCAAACAATGCAGGGAGAATATCGGACGCACTCTGCCTGTCCAGGGCTTCCAACGGTACTTGTTTCGGTAAATCACCTATTGAAGGAAAAGGAATGGATGAATTAAGAGAAATTTCTTTATAGCGTTGTGCGTACTGCGCAGAAAAATACATAATGACGATAATTGTCTGGTTATTCGGAAAATGCTCAAGCATATAAACCAGATGTTTTTCTTCAAGCCCCTCAAGTTCTGCCTGAACGGTATCTTCCGGGGTTCCAAGATATTTTACAAGGTCCGGCTGTTCTTCAACATGATGCTCTGCATATTTCCTAACAAAGTCACAGAAGTCGCGATAATTTATAAAGGCTGATCCTTGTTTTGTTGCGTAAAACCGAAGAAGGGTACCTAAATTTGCAGATATAGACATGGCATTATTGTATCAGGAAAAAAAGCTTTCCGCAACTTTATTTTTCAGGGCTTGAAGTGCATGTTGCATACGAATAAAATGGGATAATAAAATTAGAAGGTTTAAAATGAATTCCAAACGTATGAAAAATCTTCATCCGTATGTACCGGGTGAGCAGCCGGAAGACAGAGTATATGTAAAGCTCAATGCAAACGAGAATCCGTACCCGCCGTGTCCGGAAGTGATTTCCTCCATTACAGGTTTTGTGACAAGCCATCCTGAGAAGCTTGGCTTGTATCCGGATCCTGACTCTCGTGTACTGCATGAAGCAATTGCAGGTATGCTCAACAGAACAGGCGGCGTTCTTGCACGTGCTGTACCGGAGGGAAAGCAGTGCCGTCCGGCGGAACAGGACAGGATTCCGTTTACGGTAACACCTGATATGATTTACAGCGGGAATGGCAGCGATGAAGTCCTTTCATTCGTTTTTTATGCTTTTTTTGACTGTGGAACAAAACTTGTTGTGCCTGAGTTTTCATACAGTTTTTACCCGGTATACGGCGGTTTTTATAATATTCCCCTTGATCCCGTAAAGCTCAACAGCGACTGGACTCTCGACACGGTGAAGATGACTGCACATGAAAAGCGCAATAAATCCGGTATTATATTTGCAAACCCGAATGCACCTACCGGACGCGGCTTGACGCGCAGCCAGGTGCGTGAGATGATCCGGAATACGCGGAGCGATAAAGTATTCGTTGTCGATGAAGCCTATGTGGATTTCGGCGGCGAGAGCTGCATTCCGCTGCTTGCCGAATTCCCGAACCTTGTCATAGTCCGTACATTCAGCAAAAGTTTATGCAGCGCGGGAATGCGTCTTGGATATATTGTTGCGTCACCGGAACTTGTACAGGCTGTGACAACAGTTAAAAACTCGCTCAATCATTTTCCGATAGATGCCGTAGCGCAGGTTGCAGGAACCGCGGCCTGCTGCAACGATGCATATTATGCTGGCTGTGCAGGAAAAATAGCGTATGAACGTGAAAAATTCAGTGCCTTTCTCACAGCCCGCGGCTGGAATGTGCTGCCGTCGCAGACAAATTTTGTGTTTGCCGAGAAACCGGGTATTGACGGCGGGGCAGCGTATCGTAAGATAAAAGAACAGGGAATTCTGGTGCGTCATTTCGCGACGAAAGGTATAGAAAACTATCTGCGCATAACGATTGGGACACCGGAACAAATGAAAAAACTCTGCGATGCAGTAGAAAAAATTACTGATTGTTAAGGTAAGGAGTATTTGTATGAGGTTTTTAGTAATATCAGATTTGCACGGAAATATACCGATGCTTAACAAACTTGATGATGAGTTCAAGGCTGCTGATGCTGTACTTTTTGCGGGTGACTTTGCCGAGGTCGGGCATACGGAAACCGGAAAACCTTCGATGGAAGCATTATGCAAAAAACATGAATTGATTTTTTCTGTAATCGGAAACTGTGACGAACCGTCATTTCTTGAAGAGCTTGAAAAGCAGGATATAAGTGTAGAAAATACATTGGTGTATCACGACGGGCTGTATTTTGCCGGAAGCGGCGGCGGCAGTAAATTTACCGGTACAACGCCGAATGAGCGCACGGATGAAGAACTGCTGGCGGATTTTGATATTGTAGGGAACACGAAGGATGGGGCTGATAAAAACGGACGCTGGGACAGCCTGATCCTTATTATGCACAATCCCCCGAAGGATACAAAGTGTGATGAAGTCAGTCCTTCCGTGCATGTCGGTTCGCCGCTGCTGCGCAAATTTATTGAAGATAAGGAACCTCTCGCCGTTATTACAGGACACATCCATGAAGCCGCTGCAATAGATAAGATTAACGATACCGTTATCATCAATCCCGGGCCTCTTGCCGGCGGTTTTTATGCTGTTATGGAGACTGCAAAAGACAGCAGCGGCTGGAAAGTGACGAAAGCAGAGCTGTATAGAACAGCATAGCGGATTATCTGTGCGGGCTACCTGCCCGTGCAGATTCTGAATCCCATATAATTGTATACTTCGTTTGGATCATAAGAATAGCGGTCTCCTGTGCAGATAAAATCTGTGTAGGGTGACCAGCTGCCTCCGCGGCTTACTCTTTGGGAGCCGTATTTCGGGCCTTCCGCCCGTTCACCCTTTTTCTGTTCTGTATAATCGGCAAACCAGTCCCAGCAGAATTCAAGTACATTACCGCTCATATCGTAAATACCCGCTCCGTTTGCATTTCCGGAACCGGCTGCGGGGGGCGCATCAGGCGTGAACAAAGTGCCCGCCGTTCCAACGGTTTGTGTCCCGCCCGTGTTCATGTCAAACCATGCGACAAGAGTCTCGCTTTTGTGAACGTCGTCTTTGCCGTCGGCATCGACAAGGCCGCTGGCAAAATCGCCTCTCTGAAATCCCGATTTGGTGACGCGGGCAGCATATTCCCATTCCGTTTCAGTCGGAAGTCTGTAACCGTCTGCATTCCAGTCGCATACGGCAAGATCGCAGGAAGAAGTGTCGGAGGAGTCCCTCAATATGTCTCCTTTATAGGAATAACAAGGGGTCTTTCCTTCAATTTCGCTGAGTGCATTGCACCAGACGATTGCGTCGTACCAGCTTATCATGGTGACCGGCTGCCTGCCGTTTATATCAGTCGGGGCAGCACCCCGCCTGCCTGTGGAACCTTCCTGTCCCGGATTTGCAAACACATATCCGCATTTTTCCGCTTCAATTCTTGTACGGAACCAGAGCGAGTATGTGGTTTCATATTTATTAATTTTAAAAGGTTCGACGGAACGCCGGGCTGTGAAAGACTGACTGTTTTCACCGATGATAAAAACCGATCCTTTTCCACCGGATTTGTCAGCAAGCTGTACCATGTCAATATCCTGAAAAGAACCGGCAGCCGGCTGTGCGGAAAGTGCAGACGTCATTGAAACAATCATCATCGTTATAATTGATATACGAAAATTCTTTTTCATTTTATACCTTCCTCTTTCTTGGAAATTTGCTTGTAGAAGGCCGGTCCCGGAGTATACGGGCAGTAACGATCGTTGTGAACAGGCAGACTCCCGATATAATAAGCATACCAAGCCATCCGCTTCTTGCAAAAGGAAGCGGAACGTTCATGCCGAAAAAACTTGTTATAAAAGTCGGAACCATCAGTACAAGGTTTATGACTGTCAGCTTTTTCATAATGATATTAAGATTGTTTGAAATGACGGAAGTAAATGTATCCATGAGTCCTGCGAGAATGTTACTGTACGTATCAGCCATACCTATAGCCTGTCGGTTATCGATTTCGACATCGTCAAGACACTCGTTATCATCATCATCCAGTGTTAATAATTTTGTTTTGCGCAGTTTCATGAGCAGCAGCTGGTTGCTTGAGAGGGATGTGGTGAAGTACTCGAGCGACTTCTGCAGATTGAGCATTTTGATAATTTCTTTGTTTTCAATGGAACCCTGAAGCTCTTTCTGGATTATGGACGACTGCTTGTTTATATCCTTGAGGTAATGTAGATACGTAGTATCCGTACGGCTCAGGAGACGGATGATGAAAGACGGAAAATCAGCCAGTGTAATGCTTTTTATACGTCCTGATGAAATATCTTCAAGTACATCGCAATTTGCACCGCATATTGTGATGATCGTTTTACCTTCAAGTATAATACCCAGCGGAATAGCATAGTATGGAACATCTGCATTTGCGTCATAAATCGGAATACGCACGATAGTGAGTACATACGTATCTCCGTCTTCAATACGTGAAAGTTCATCAGGATCGAGAATGTCCGTTATGTGTTCATAATCAATACCACAGCTGGCTTCAAGCAGTGATGCGTCTATATTTGTGACATTGCGTGCATCAACCCACACCGGTTTTGATTCGTCGATCTGACTTTTGTCTATGCGGATGAATTGCCCGTCTCTCTGCTGCCAGTATGTTATCATATGTCTGCTACCTTTCCAAAATAGTAACAGAAAAGACTGTAAAGAGCAACAAAACAGGAAAAGAACCTGAAAATCATTTTTTTACCTGAAAACTTCCGGTTTTCATCATTTTTGAACGATTTAAAGAGCAGGAATAAACGACTGGGATTTATTTTGCAGGAGATGATTGATGAGAGCGCAGGCAGATTATGTGATTGGCAGCGATGTACGGGGCAGAAAACAGGCAGAAAGTGAAGAAAACACAGAACCATCTGCTGTTTTTCATGAACAGGAGGGAGATACAGGAAGCATTGTACTCGATGAATTGCTGAAAGAGGCTTTAAGAACGGGTGCTTCCAGTATACATATAGAAGAAACGGGAATCCGTTTCAGAATATGCGGACGCCTGCGTAAAGTGAAGGAACTACGGAATGTACAGGCGTCCGGCATTATCCAGAAGATAAAACAGCTTGCATATATTGATATTTCTGAAAAACAATACGTTCCTGAGAGTTCGTTTGTCTATAACGCTGGAAAACTGCTACACATACGGGTTTCCTGTATGCGCGCGTTATATGCATCGGGCTCAGCGGAATCTGTCGTTCTGCATCTTTTTGATCAGAGCTGCATTCCGTTTTCGCTCGGGCAGCTTGGAATGGACGGACTGCAGGTTCAAAAGCTTTCCGTAATGTGCAGGGAAAATTCCGGGCTCATACTTATCGGAGGAACAGCATGTTCCGGAAAATCTACAACAGCAGCTGCATTGCTTCTGCATATACAGCATGAAAACAGTAACCGGAAAAAGATAGTGAACCTGGAAAATCCGCCGGAATATATCCTTCCCGGTATAATCCAGATTCAAAGCGGTGGAAATGAAAAGTGGTGCAGTCCGGAAACACTTTATCATGTTCTCAGGCAGTATCCCGATGTAATCATGGCAGGGGATATAACGGATGGAGAAAGGGCAGCGGCAGCAGTACATGCCGCCGCCGCCGGGTGCCTTGTACTTGCAGTACTCAATTCGGCTGGTACGGCGGAAGCTGTCATGCGTATGCTTGCTTTCGGGATAAGTCCTGCGGTGCTGGCTGTTGTACTGAAAGGAATTGTCATTCAGCAGATTGTTTACAGAGAGGAACATGCTGTCTTACTAGCTGATGTAGCGGCTGTCAGGGATAAGTTTCAGGAGACAATTATCAATTCTTATACGGCAGAAGATCTGAATAATTGTTTTTCGCACTGCACGAATGTAGTAAGTCAGGTTTCAAAATCCATAAAGCGGCTTGCATCGCCGGTGTATACGGGGTTACGTGAGAGTGCGGATACGGAAAAAATATGTGTATGAAAATGAAACAGGATGCTTAATAAATTGGAGGATAAAGAATGGAAAATGGAAAAAATGAAAAACCGGATGAGCCTTTGGTTAAAAAACTCGGACAATCTTTATACGGGAGACGGCCTCATGAAACGGGAGTGAATATAATGCCGCGCTTTAAAGGTGTATTTCTTCTTTCTGATAATCTGCTGCGGGCGCGCAGAAAATGTCGGTATTCCGGGGGAGGAAGATATTGTATCCAGTTCAGAAAAAGCGGCACAAATTATCTGCTCGGAATACAGCGCCGGAAAATTTCTGAAAAGGGAATATCCATACCTCACAGGGAATTCAAAAAATGAGAAATAAAACAAATATCTTCATATTTATTCTGTTTTTGCTTATTGGAAATTATGCTTCTTATTCCCAGAACAAGCGGCCGTATTATATGCAGGGAGAAGTTTCAATTTCTTCAGATACCGGTGATTTTAAATATGCAGGAATAAATATCACATTTTACAATAATACGGAAAAAGGTATCAAAAAAGTTGTACTTGTTTTATTCCTGTCCGGACAGGATGACAGTTCATCGTTTTCGGGAGACAATCGCATAGTTTCAGAATATACAAAGAACATTGACCCACTCAGTACTGCAGAATTCTGCATAAGTCTTGACGACTATATTGCAGTTATTCCAGATGAGCCTTACCAAATCGACAGTTTGTATGCAGTCAGAATCGAATACGAAGACGGTTCCGTATGGGATGACCCTTACGGCATATATGCCGTACAATAGCAGGTGTGCCGTATAAAACAGCCGTCCCGTGAGTGAAACTTCCGGGACGGCTGTTCTGATCCATTCTTTTATACTTTTATTTTACGAACTCTTTTTTCAGGAAATCAAGATCAAGTTCGGGATAAAGAACATGTTTTGACAGCAGTGCCTTTACCCGTTTCTTTGCTTCATTTTCGACTTTTGAATCGAGCTCGATTTTTCCTTTTGCCGGTTTTCCTTCCTTCGTAAGTCCCGGTTTTGTTCCTTTGAGTACGAAGTCTATGATTGCTGCAACTTCCTTCATGTCTTGCGTGTTCATACCGAGCGTCGTAATTCCCGGCGTTCCGACCCGGATACCTGATGTCCACCATGGACCGTTTTTGTCAAAGGGAAGTGCATTTGCATTGAGTGTAACACCGCATTTGAACATGGCTGCTTCCGCCTGTTTGCCTGTCAGACCATATGTTGTTACATCTATAAGCATAAGGTGGTTCTCAGTTCCACCTGTCTGAAGCCTCATTCCCAGTTTTATGCAGTCCTCGGCAAGTGCCTGTGCGTTTGCAACGACATTCTGTGCATACTGCTGATAAGCCGGTGTCCGGGCTTCTTTGAATGCGATTGCCTTTGCAGCAATAATGTGGTTGAGCGGTCCGCCAAGTACCATCGGGCAGCCTTTGTTGACATCGTCGATAAACTCTTTTTTGCAGAGTATAAGGGCACCGCGCGGCCCCCGGAGAGTTTTATGCGTTGTCGTCGTAACAATGTCAGCCCATTTGACTGGATCGTAATCGCCGGTGAAAACTTTGCCGGCAACGAGACCTGCGAAGTGTGCCATGTCCACCATTAATACTGCGCCGCATTTGTCCGCAATTTCGCGGAACCGACGGAAATTGATCTTGCGGGGATATGCCGAAAATCCGGTAAGCAGAATCAGAGGTTTTACTTCCATAGCCTGTTTTTCAATTGCATCATAGTCGAGAAGGCCTGTTTCTCTGTCTACTGTATACGGATGGCTTTCGAACATTTTTGCAGAAACATTCATGCGGTACCCGTGGGTAAGATGCCCTCCCGAATAATAATCGAGCCCCATCAACTTCTGACTGCCGAGTTTTTTACGGAGGTCTGCCCACTGTGCTTCTGTCAGGTCGGTGACACTTTTTTCGCCGAATTCTTCAAGAGCCGGCATTTCGATTTTATGATTGAGAATTGACCAGTAAGCAACAAGGTTTGCATCGCATCCTGCGTGCGGCTGAACGTATGCGTAATCTGCACCGAAAAGTGCTTCCGCTTCACGTGCAGCTGTGGATTCGACAGCATCAATGTTTTCACAACCGCCGTAATAGCGGTGTTCCGGATATCCTTCTGCGTATTTGTCTGTGAGCAGATTGCCCATGGCAGCCTGCACATTCAGCGAGCAGTAGTTCTCGCTTGCCACAAGTTTTAAGTGTGCCCGCTGCGTTTCCAGTTCTTTTACGGTGCTGGCCGCAATATCCGGTCCGACGGCAGCTACTTCCTGCAGATTTGCAACGTATGCAGTCATTGCTGCATTCGGTTTTCCATTGCACTGGGCAAGATAATCTTCCAAAGGTGTAGACATTTTTTATACCTCTCAAAAACTGATTTTTCCCCGGTCCAGGCGCACGGCCGCAGGTTCCCTTCACGATGGTAATTCATCTGAAACGCCAGAAGGATTCTTCTATAATTATGATAGTAGAAACCTGCAGAAATTTCAACAATGTTACCGGTTATTGAAAAATGGTGCGGCACTTCATTTTAAAATGCTTGACACGGAGTCATTTTTGAGTTAGCTTTGATATGATTCTGGTTCTCTAAAGACAGTTCTGATGGATTTTCTTTCGTTTTGAATGAATGTATGCTTCTTCAGATTACGGTATTCAGAAAACGCAGATTGCAGCTGGCATCAGCAAATAATAAGTGCCGTAATCGGCAAGAGGAACATGGATATGTCCAAGAAAATTTACGTTGGTAATCTTAATTACGCAACAACAGAGGATACTCTGAAAAACAATTTCTCTTCTTTTGGAGAAGTTCTTTCAGCAGTAGTCATCAAAGATCGCTTTACAGAGCAGTCTAAGGGTTTCGGTTTTGTAGAAATGGCAGATGATTCTGCAGCAGATGCTGCTATTACTGCAATGAACGGAAAGGAAGTTGACGGACGCCGCGTACGCGTGAATATCGCTGAAGAGCGCCCGCAGACCCGCCGCCCGAGATATAACAATCGTGATGGTGGAGACCGCCAGTAATCAGTAAAAAATGATTTTTGGAAAACCTGCCGGGTATTATGCCCGGCAGGCTTTTTTTATGCTATAATAGATAATATGCAGAACCTTCCTGAACATTTTTCAGAATATCTGGCACCTGATTGCGATAGATGTGCATTTATTCAGTCATATTTATCCGGACGAGGTGTGTCGTCTGTCGTACTTCCCGTCGACGGAAAAAATCACGTTTATGTTAAGTTTCCGTCGTTTCAATATAATCCGCAGTTTAAAATAAAAACGGTGATTGCTCATTACGATAGAACTGCAGGAAGTCCCGGCGCAAATGATAACAGCGCGGCCGACTTCTGTCTTATGGACTGGGCTGTACGCCTTCAGCAACGGGCAGACTTTCACAATGTCCGCCTCCTTTTTTCCGACGGAGAAGAGCTGGGGTCTCAGGGGGTTGCGGAGCAGGGCGCATTTTCGCTTGCGCTCTTGTTCAAACGGCTTGGCATAGATAATGACGATGTGTATGTATTCGACTGTGTGGGGCGCGGTACTGTTTTTGTCATCGGAAAATCTGCTGATATGATAAATGCACCGTATGCATTCAGGAAAAAAATCATAAGTCTTGAAGGGCGTACGGAAGACCTTCTGCGGAATGCAGGAACGGGCCGCTGGCTTACACTGCCGCTGCCGTACAGTGACAATGCAGGATTTCTTGCGTGCGGTGTTCCTGCGGTGGCGATTACACTGTTGCCGGAAGACGAAGCTGATAAATATCTGATGGCACTCGTAAAGGAAAAGACCCTTGAAGGTTTTGTGAGGAATCATGAAATTGAAGGCAGAAACGACCACAAAAAGGAACAGCTGATTCAGAAACTGAAAGACATGACACCGCAGACGTGGCATCTTTTCCATACCCCGTACGATAATGAGCAGAGTCTCTCACCTGAAAGTTTTGCAATTATGGCAAAACTTCTTGATGCGCTGGCTTCTGAGAAAACTGTATTATAGCGCGGAATAGATGACGTTCTTTATGCGGCGTACCGTTGGGGACGTTCCTGTATCGGTCAGCTGTGTCATAAATACCATCGTAAGATCGTTTGCCGGATCTATCATCATAAACGTCCCCAGCCAGCCGTCCCATCCGTATTCGCCTGCCGAGGAGAATGATTTGCTTCTTCCCGGATCAGTCATAATGCGCATAAGGTTTGCGTAAGTGTAGCCTGAAAGATATGGCATTTTATTTTCAAACGATTTCTGCAGAGGCTGTGCAAGCCTTGCATGCCGCATAAAGTCTACCGTCCCTTTTTGAAGAATATGTGCATTTTTAAGCGTCCCGCTGCCTAGAAGCATTTGTGTAAATTTCATATAATCATCAATCGTTGAGACAAGACCCGCACCTCCGGCTTCATATGCTGCAGGATGCTCCATATTGTGCTGGATACCGAGATTCGGCTCGACATAAACGGATAGTGACGGATGTGCAGTATGACAGTAAACTTGGGCAAGCCTGTTCCGTTTTTCTTCAGTGATATAGAACCCCGTATCATCCATTTCAAGCGGTGCAAATATGCGGGTTTTTAGAAAGTTACCGAATTTTATCCCTGAAACTTTTTCGACGACAGCACCGAGAATATCTGCTGAAAGTCCGTACTGATAATCAGTCCCCGGTTCAAAAGCAAGCGGTATTTTTCCGAGCCTCCCTGCGAATTCCATTGTTGTTACGGGAGTATCTGAATCAATTCTTTTTTTTACATCTTCGATGAGCGCTGCCGTCTGTTTTTCGTTTTCATTTGTGCTGCCGCCGTAAGTAAGGCCGCTTGTCATGTTTAGCAAATCCTGAATTGTTACAGGGCGTGTTGACGAAACTATTTTATCCCCTTTGCAGTACATAGGGTCTGCAAACTCCGGAATAAACTTTGCAACATCATCCATCAAATCGATTTTTCCATCTTCTATAAGCATCATGACCGCAGCCGATGTGACCGGTTTTGTCATTGAGTACATGCGGCAGAGAGTGCTTCTTGAAAATTTTTTTCCGGACTCTCTGTCTGCCATACCGGCCTCCCAGTATCCCTGTTCGTGCCCGTTTTTATAGATAAGGCAGCTGGCTCCTGCTGTATAGTGAGTCTCTATTGCATCATTAATTATTTCCTGTATGTGATTTAACTGACTGCAGTTCATCATCGTTGTCTCCCTTTTGCTACTATATAACAGCAATTATCAAAACAGGTCAACGGAGCTGCTGTGCAGCAAGTCCCAGTTTTTGCAGCCCGTCGTATACTAGCTGTACGGAAAGTCCTGCAAGAATAAGACCGACTATTTTTTCAAGGACAAATAAACCTGTTGTTCCTATTATCTTGATAAGGAGAGAGGCACTGCGCAGAACGAAATATTCGATAAAAAGACCGAGTGCGAGCGCCGCGATTACCATTGCGAATGTGACAGGATTAAACGGCGATGATGCTGTATAGAGCATGATTGTCGTAATCATACCGGGACCTGCGATGAGAGGAATTGCAAGCGGAAATATGGCAATCATAGTTGTCTGTTCTGAGTCGAGCGTTGACCTGGGCGTATGACGGGCACGGGGTTTGCTCTGAATCATATCGAGCGCTATGGTAAACAGGATAATACCGCCTGAAATATAAAAAGCTCCGGCGGTAATACCGAAAAATTTAAGAATGAAATGGCCGAACAGCGCGAATACGAGAAGAACAGCGCCTGCTATAAAGACTGCTTCTTTCAGTATACGCAGCTGAGTTTTGCGTTCATACCCCGCCGCGACAGCAAGAAAAGGCGGGGTATTGCCAAGCGGGTCGAGGAGAATAATAAAAGTGAAAAAAATCTTCATGAACTGGGAAAACACAGCTGTATTCATAAAAATGAGTATAGTGCATGTGCTGTCTCAGGACAAGTGATGCTATTTCCTGAATTCTTTGCTGATTCTGAGAAACATACCAAGTGAAATGAACACCGCAATTATATCTGCAACAGGCTGTGCAAAAATAATTCCGTTCAATCCTGCCACCGCACGACCTATAAGCAGCATTGGAATGAAGATAAATCCCTGCCGGCTGATTGAAAGAACAAGCGTCGGCACTGCTTTTCCGAGTGCCTGAAATGTAAACTCAAAAACAAACATGATGCCGAGCAGAGGGACAGAAAGCATAAGCGCACGGAGCATAGGAACGCCCTGGGAGATTACTTCACTGCTGCTGATGAATATACCGATAATCTGGTGCGTAAAAAGCAGGTACAAAATCATAAGGATCGTGCCGGAAATGACGTTGCTTATCATAGTGAATTTCATTACCGATTTCATCCGCGTAAAATTTTTTGAACCGTAGTTGTATCCTATAAGAGGCTGGCTTCCCATTGCAAGACCGAGCTGTACGAATACGACGAGCATATTCGCTTTCATTGCGATTCCCATTGATGCAATTGCAATGTCTCCGTATGAAGCAAGAAATTTGTTAAGTATGATATTGCTCGTACTCATAAGAATATTATTAAGGGATGCCGGGATGCCTATAGCTGCGACACCTGTCAGTATTCCTCCGCGGATCATAAAATCCGAGGGGCGCAGGGAGAGCTGCGATTTGCCTCTCAGAATATAGATAAGATAGTATGACACCGTAAGAATGTTTCCAAGTACGGTCGCAATAGCAGCTCCGCCGACTCCCATGCCAAGAAGCGGAATATGTACTGCCCCGAAAGAAAAACCGGAAAGAATAAAAATCGGATCGAGAATGATATTTGCGATTGTTCCTGTCATCATACCGTTCATTGAAACTTTTGCGGCGCCTTCTCCGCGGACGAGATTGCTGAACGCGCTGGAGAGGACGACGGCAGGTGCGCCCCATGCAATATATTTAAGGTAGGTACTCGCAAAACCAAGCGTATTATCGCTTGCACCTGAAGCTTTCAGGATCGGAGTTGCAAAGAGCAAGAATATTACACAGCCTGTTAAACCTGCTGCAATGCCGCCGTATAAACAGAACGAGCTGATCTGATGTGCTTTGCTGTAATCTTTTTCTCCAAGTGCGCGGGAAAGAAATGTGGATCCTCCTATGCCGAACATGTTTCCTGCTGCCATAAGCAGAAGAAAAACAGGCGTCGCAATGGAGACTGCAGCAACCTGATTCGGATCGCCGATCTGGCCGACAAAAAACGTGTCAACCATATTATACAGGACAGTAACCATCATGCTGACAACAGTCGGAACTGCAAGCTTTAATACAGACTTCGGAACAGGTTCACTTTCAAAAAGAGCAATGTTTTGTATCATAATTATTTATTCTCCAGCACTTCTTCTGAAGCGATATTTTCGAGCACTTTATCCAGAAGGGCATGCATCATTTTTTTTTCTTTTTCGGACATATTCTTCTCCAGTATTGAATCCATTTTCTGCCGGTGCTTTTTTACCATTTTCCATGTTTTTGAAGCATCAATTGATGCAGTGACCAGTGTACAGCGTTTATCATCCGGGTCTGCCTTTGTTGTAACGAATCCTTTTTCTTCAAGACGGCTTACGATGCCGATGACAGTCGGGTGCGTAAGTTGAAAATAATTTTCTATTGATTTAAGATTGACAGACTGTCCTTTGCATTCGTCTTCGAGATATGAAAGCAGATTTATTTGTGAAAACGTAAGTCCTGACGGCTTTAATTCTGTATCAATCGAATTTATGAGCATTTCATTTATCAGCTTGATCTTATAACCCAGAGGCTTATTATTGTCAATTGGTAGCATGCGACGAATAATAGTAGCATGCTACCAATTTGTCAATTGCCCGGGTACTTGACTTTTGCCAAAGAGTATCTGTAGAATTTAAAAAACGGAAAGGATTGGTTCTTATGGATAAAAAACTTATAAAGTCGTTTTACGATGCTTGTTATGCTGCAAAAAAAATTGTCGAAACGATACCTCCGTTGCCGAGAGGGCTGTCTCCCCATCATCTGCATGTCATCAATGCGGTTCATTCGTTGAGCCAGGTGCAGGAAAATGTACGGATTATCGACATCGCAATGAGACTTGACCTTTCAAAGGGGACAGCGGCTGAATATGTTCATGAACTTTCTGAAAAACAGCTGGCAATAAAATATTCTATGGACAACAAGCGTTATATGTATGTCAGGCTGACAAAACAGGGAGATCAGTATTATGCCGACTACGTCGAAAAATATCATGAAAAGTTAACACACATATTCGACGGTGTGAACAACAACGATATGCTGATAACTATACGGACTATTCAACAGGCTTATTATCTTATATATCAGGAAAGAAATAATAAACAGTGAGGATAGTAATCCGTCATATAATTATACGATTAGGGGGATATATGTTTTATAAAGCAGAAAGATCCTGTCTTACAGGCAGGAAACAGGATGAAATCATTCAGATTGAAGCGTGGGGGAAAGATGCACTGCGTGTGCGGGCTGCTAAGCAGCAGAGTTTTGACGGGAATGACTGGGCTCTGATGAAAGTCGATACTCCCTCTGCCGAAGCTGTCATAGAAAAAGATCATGCCTCAATCAGGAATGGAAAAATCCGCGCCGAAATTAATAATGCCGGCGTCCTCAGTTTCTACAGGGACGATAAGCTTATTCTCCGCGAATCACACCGTAACTATGACAATATGGACAACAGGGAAGGCCGCTGCCTTAAGATACCGGCCCGGCAGTGGGATGCCATTACGGGCGGAGATTATAAACTGACTGTGCGTTTTGAGGGAAACGACGGTGAACGCATATTCGGAATGGGGCAGTACCAGCAGAAATATATGGATATGAAAGGCTGCGTGCTTGAACTGGCACAGCGCAATTCGCAGGTTTCCATTCCGTTCGCATTATCGAACCTCGGATACGGTTTTCTCTGGAATATTCCTGCTGTGGGAAAAGTTGTATTCGGAAAGAATTATACCGAGTGGCAGGCAGAAGCTACTGTTCAGATGGATTACTGGATTACGGCAGAAGATACGCCTGCGGAAATTATTAATAGTTATACGGCAGTCGCCGGCCGGACTCCGGTTATGCCTGACTATCTGCTTGGACTCTGGCAGTGCAAACTCCGCTACCGTACGCAGCAGGAAGTGCTCGATGTCGCACGCAGATACAGGGAGCTTGGAATTCCGCTGGACGTTATTGTCATAGACTTCTTTCACTGGACCCGTCAGGGTGACTGGTGCTTTGATAAAACATACTGGCCGGATCCGAAGGCGATGGTTGATGAACTGCATGCAATGGGAACGAAAGTCGTTGTTTCGGTTTGGCCGACAGTGGATAAAAAGAGCGTGAATTTCAATGCGATGCAGGACAGGGGACTTCTTGTGCGTACCGAACACGGTACGAATCAGACATACGATTTTATGGGTGATTGTCTGACGATGGATGCTTTGAATCCTGAGGCACGAAAGTTCATCTGGAGCGTGTGCAGGGAAAATTATTATAAATACGGCATCGACATGTTCTGGCTTGACAACGCGGAACCTGATTACAACGTTTATGATTATTCCAACTACCGCTACTATCTCGGGCCGGCGCTCAAGGTGAGCAATATTTATCCGCGGATGTATGCGGAAGCGTTCTACGACGGGCAGAAAGCAGAAGGGCAGAAGGATGTTGTCAATCTTGTGCGCAGCGGGTGGGCGGGCAGCCAGAAGTACGGCGTGCTGTTGTGGTCGGGAGACATTCCCAGCACGTTTGAATCATTTCGCAATCAGATTGCGGCGGGAATTAACGCCGGCATTGCGGGCATGCCCTGGTGGACGACTGATATAGGCGGATTTATGAACGGTAATGTGCATGATCCGAAATTCGTTCAGCTGCTGCTGCGCTGGTTCCAGTTCGCAGTATTCTGTCCGGTACTGCGCATGCACGGAGACCGCGATCCGCACGATATTGAACCTCTTGCAAAAGATACAGACTGGGGCGGCGGATTCCTTTTTACCGGTCAGCCGAATGAGTTGTGGAGCTACGGAGAAGAAGCTTTTGAAATCATGAAAAAGTATCTTGATTTACGTCTGTCGCTCAGACCATATATAAAGAGCCTTATGGCGGAAGCACATGATACGGGTGCACCTGTCATGCGTGCGATGTTTTATGAATTTCCCGGCGATGAAAAATGCTGGCAGCTCAGCGATCAGTATATGTTCGGCTCCGAATACCTTGTGGCTCCTGTCCTTTCGGAGGACTGCAAATCACGCAGCGTGTACCTGCCGGCCGGCACGTGGAAACGGCTGGGCGACGGAAAGTCGTTCTCCGGCGGGCAGACAATAGAATGCGAAACACCGATCGACGTCATACCTGTTTTTCAGAGAAAAGCAGATTAATAATATGCAGAATACAACACTTTGCTATATAGAAAAAAACGATTCATATCTTCTGCTGCACCGCACGAAGCGGGAAAATGATTTGAATAAGGACAAGTGGATAGGAATAGGAGGGCACTGCGAAGAAGGTGAAAGTCCGGAAGACTGTGTCATGAGGGAAGTGAAGGAAGAAACAGGACTAACGCTTACCGGCTGCAGCTACCGCGGAATAATAACGTTTGTGTCTGACACCTACGAAGGAGAATACATGCATCTCTTCCATGCCGGTTCATTTACCGGCTCGGAATGGATATGCGATGAAGGTGATCTCGAGTGGGTGCGTATTGATGAAATGAACAACCTGCCTCATTGGAAGGGCGATGAAATATTTCTCGCCCTTCTCAGGCAGCAGGTACCGTTCTTTTCATTGAAACTTGTGTATAAGGGAAAGTGCCTGCAGCAGGCCGTACTCAACGGAAAAAATCTTGCCGTAAACTGATTGTTCATGAAGCTCAGGAGAAAGGCCTGAATCTGCAATCTGTCCGCAGAGCGCATTATTTTTTCCATACTATGAAATCCGGGCAAATCAACGTAGAAATGCCCGGATTTTTCATGATGAATGTTTACTTTTGCAGCAGTGCTTTCATATCTGCTTCGGGTGTTGTTACAGGTGCGATGTGAAACTTTTCCACAAGAAGATTCAGGACATCCTGAGAAATAAACGCAGGAAGCGTCGGCCCGAGCCTGATGTTATGAATCCCCAGGTAGAGCAGGGTGAGCAGAATGCACACTGCTTTTTGTTCATACCATGAGAGTACCATTGAAAGCGGTAATTCATTAACACCGCAGTTGAAAGCGCCTGCAAGCGCAAGCGCAACTTTGATTGCGCTGTATGCGTCGTTGCATTGTCCCATGTCCATAATGCGGGGAAGGCCTTCAATAGTTCCGAGGTTTAAATCGTTGAAGCGGAATTTGCCGCATGCGAGAGTCAGTACGATTGTATCAGGCGGAGTCAGCTTAACAAAATCAGTATAGTAGTTGCGTCCGGGACGCGCCCCGTCGCATCCGCCGACGAGGAAAAAGTGGCTGATTTTTCCGGCCTTTACCGCGTCTATTACTTTGTCTGCAACGCCCAGAACGGTCCCGTGTCCAAATCCCGTCATTACCGTCTTTCCGCCGTTAATACCCGTCCATACCTTGTCCTCTGCATATCCTCCGAGCTCGAGAGCTTTTTCAATAACGGGAGTAAAGTCCTTATTTCCGCCTATGTGGACAAGTCCGGGGTATGATACAACTTCTGTCGTGAATATCCTGTCCTTGTAGCTGTCTTTCGGCGGCATGAGACAGTTTGTCGTGAACAGAACAGGAGCGGGAAGCCCGTCGAATTCTTTCTGCTGGTTCTGCCACGCGGTACCGAAATTGCCTTTGAGGTGCGGGTATTTTTTAAGTTCTGGATAACCGTGTGCCGGAAGCATTTCACCGTGCGTATAGATATTAATACCTTTATTCTTTGTCTGTTCCAGAAGAAGTTTCAAATCCTTCAGGTCATGACCTGATATGACGATGAAAGGTCCTTTTTCAACAGTCAGCGGAACTTCTACCGGTACCGGCGTCCCGAATGCAGTTGTATTCGCTTTGTCGAGTAGTTCCATGCATGTGAAATTTACTTTGCCTGTCTCAAGCACGACGGGCAGCAGTTTATCCGTTCCCCATGGTTCGGCAAGGACAGAGAGCGCTTTGTAGAAAAAATTATTTACTTCATCACTCTGGTAACCGAGCATGAGTGCATGATATGCGTAAGCCGCTGTTCCTCTGATGCCGAGCAGAATGAGCGATTTGAGCGAGCGCACATTTTTTTCCGCATTCCAGATAGTGTTCATGTCGAAATTATCAGTACTGCCGCATGAAGCACACGACGGGGATACGGCATTTTTCTCTTTATTAACATCTGCAATAAGCGCAAGGAGCGTATCCTCGTTAAAGTTTACGTTCGTAATTGTTGTAAAAAGCCCTTCAAGAATAAGACGGGTTGTACGTTCCGTTTTTACACCGTTTTCAGCAGCGCGCGCAAGCCCTATGAGTGCGCCTGTAAGTTCATCCTGAAGTTTTGCGACAGCTGCGCTTTTTCCGCAGACTCCCGCTTTTCCCGTACAGGCTGTGCTGCCTGCTGTCTGTTCACACTGGAAACAGAACATTTCATTTCCCATTATGTAACCTCCTATGTTATTGATACGAACTGCCTGAAATTCTGCTTACTAGTATTGTATTACACTTCCAGAATATTTCCGTCTGTGGAAATGGTCACAACCTGCCAGGGAATGAACTTTCCGCTGTTTTTGAGAGCTGTAACGGCGGCATGTTCAATACCACCGCAGCACGGAACTTCCATACGCACGACCGTGAGGCTTTTGATGCTGTTTCCGCTGAGGATGGCTGTAAGCTTTTCTGTATAATCGACAGCGTCAAGTTTTGGGCAGCCGATAAGCGTCACGCTGCCTTTGATGAAATCCTTGTGGAAGTTTCCGTATGCGTATGCTGTACAGTCTGCTGCAATCAGCAGGTATGCATTATTAAAATAGGGCGCATTGACAGGAGCGAGTTTTATCTGGACAGGCCACTGCCGCAGCTGAGATTCATCTCCTGTTCCTGATACGGGGGCCGGAGCTGTACAGCATGAGTTGTCTGAATCCGTGTTCCTGTTGAACATTTTCACATTAGTTCCCGGACATCCGCACGGCAGCGGTTTGTCATTGTCAGCGTTATGCAGCATTCCCGTTATTTTCCGGGTCTTATGTTCATCTGCGGCGTTTTTGTCATACGCAGCAGCTTCCCGTTCTTCAAAAGTGATTGCACCTGCAGGACATGCAGGAAGGCAGTCGCCCATGCCGTCGCAGTAGTCATCGCGGAGAAGCTCGGCCTTTCCGTCCACCATACCGATAGCGCCTTCATGGCAGGCTTCCGCACATAATCCGCAGCCGCTGCATTTTTCTCTGTCGATATGAATAATTTGTCTTTTCATCATGTTTACCTCCGTGATGAATCTTTCTGGAAGTACTGTCGTTTTCTTGACTGTACAGGGCAAATATACTATGTTTTATACAACGGATATGTTGTTAAAACAACACAGAGGATGAATTATATGGATCTGCCTTTTTTAACACGGACACAACTTTTCCGCGGCATACGTGAAGATGAAATAGAAAAGATGCTTGACTGCATGGGAGCTGTTCAAAAACATTTTGACAGGGGAGCAGGCATTTACTATTCAGGAGATACTGTACAGTCGATGGGACTTGTGCTTTCCGGAAGCGTAAACATAGAGTCGTACGATTTTGACGGGAAAAAGAGCATACTTGCGCATTCGACGGACGGGCAGCTTTTTGCCGAGACATATGCGTGCATTCCCGGAGAGCCGCTTATGGTGAATGTAACCGCCGCCGAAGCGACAGACGTCCTGTTCCTGAACGTGCAGCGCATGATGCAGCTGTGTCCGACTATGTGTCCGTTTCATAATAAGCTTATCATGAATCTGTTCACAATTTCAGCGCAGAAAAATCTTAACCTGTCGTGGCGCATCCTGCATACGTCTCCGAAAAGAATACGCGAGAGGTTATATTCGTATTTATTATTCCAGTCGAGAAAACAGGGATCGAACGATTTTATCATTCCCTTTGACCGGCAGCAGCTTGCTGATTATCTGAATATCGACCGCAGTGCCATGTCGCATGAACTTGGGAAGATGCAGAAGGAGGGACTGCTTGTCTCTGAAAAAAGTCACTTTACGCTGTTAAAATAAAAAACTGCCCTTCTGCGGGGCAGCCTTTTACAAAAACTGATTTGCTGCGGAAATAGTTCAGGCAAACAAATCTATTTTTGTACCAACCCCTTCGGGATTCATCGTGTTGTTCTGGGTTGAACCAGATGCGATGAGTTTTACCATATCCGCTCCGGACTGTTTAGCCATGTCAATTGATGATTTAAGCAGTGAAACGGAAGCCTGCTGCTGAACATTGCTCTGTGACATTGCTGTCGAAAGTGATTGTATATCCATGGAAATCATTATAGTACATCCGGGCTTTTAGTCAACACACCTGCAGCTGCAACAGGTTGTATGCATCTCGTGTAAATCAATAAAAACGTGATGTGTCAATAGTATTATCAGACTTGACTTTTTTCATATTACTTCTTAATGTACTCAAAGATTGACAATGCTGTCCGGAGGCGGGCGGTATTGACGCCTCCGGGAAAAAATATCGTTTGTGTCTGGAGGCACTTATTTTATGAAGAATGTTGGTTACTACAACGGAAAGACCGGTCTTATTGAAGACATGACTGTTCCAATGATGGATCGTGCAATGTATTTCGGGGACGGTGTATACGATGCAACATATGCTGCAAACCGCATAATATTCGAACCTGACTTTCATATCGACCGTTTTTACAACAGCCTCAAAGCCGTAGAGATTCCTTTTTCACTTTCAAAAACAGAACTTCGCGCAGAACTGCAGAAGTGCATCGATCTTATGGATTCAAGCGGCGTCGTTTTTGTATACTGGCAGTGTTCGCGGGGAACGTCAATGCGCAATCACGCTTTCCCCGCCTGCAAACCGAATTTATTAATGTACATTGTTGAGTCGTCCCTCACCGATTTACGCAGGCCGTATAAAGTAATCACTGTTGAAGACACGCGTTTTCTTCACTGCGATATCAAGACGCTCAATCTTCTTCCGAGTGTTATCGCCTCTCAGCGGGCAAAAGAAGCCGGCTGCAATGAAGTTATCTTTCACCGGGGAAAGCGCGTTACCGAATGTGCGCACAGCAATGTCCACATTCTGAAGGATGGTGTATTCTGCACGCCTCCGCTTGATAATCTGATTCTTCCCGGCACGACACGGCGTCATTATCTTGAAATATGCAGCCGGCTTGGAATTCCGTACAGTGAGAAAGAGTTTACGCTTGATGACGTCTTTTCTGCCGACGAAGTAATCATTACAAGTGCGGGTACCCTCGGCGTGCCTGTCTGCGAAATTGACGGAAAAAGCGTCGGAGGAAAGGCTCCTGAGCTGCTGCATAAACTTGAAAAAGCGGCTGTCGACGATTTTATTGCCGAGACAGGTTTTACGCCTGATATTCTGTAGAGGTGCCGTATGACGGAACGGGAACTTGCGGAATATAATGTCGGTGAAAATCTTGACCAGATTATGAATCTTGATCCGCGCGGATACGGAGTGTGCCGTGTATTGTATCCTGCTTCGCGGAATTTTGCAGGCGGTCCTGTGGCGATGCATACTGCAAAAAAACTGTACGAGGTTATAGACGGAAAGACTTCGGATACGCTTGTCTACGTCATGACAGGATTTGTCCTGCGGCCGCATCTCCAGCCTGAGACTGACGGCATAACAGGAGCGCTGCTCTTCGTGCGCGCATTGATCCGTGCGTTCGGCATCACCCCCGTTATCGTCATTCCCGAAAAAAATGTACCTGCCGTGCTCACCTGCGCACCGCTGCTGGGACTTCATGTCTATGATGATATCGAGACTGCGCGCCGTCTGCCGCTGTCGTTCGCTTATACAACAATTTCTGTCGATAAAAATGAGGCCGAAAAAATGATTGCCCGATTGCTTGCCGGCCCGAAACCCGCGGCCGTGTTTTCGACGGAAACAGCTGGGGCAAATATAAACGGCGAATATCATAACGCTGTCGGCGTAAACATGACAGAGATTGAAGCTAAACAGGATAATCTCTTTACCGGCATGCAGCAGCTTGGGGTTCCCACCTTTGCTGTGGGTGATCTGGGCAACGAGATAGGAATGGGGACGATTGAAACGCATATACGTCAGTTTATTCCGTATACAGGCGGGCGCGGAGCGTATTCCAGCTGCGAATGCGGATGCAATACGGGCATAACGTCCTGTACGCGGGCCGACTATCTTGTTACTGCGACAGTTTCCGACTGGGGTGTGTATGCCGTAATTGCAGCACTTGCCTATATACGCAAAGATATATCGATAATGCATGATGCGGAAACGGAAGAAACTGTTTTAAGGCAATGCTGCCTGAGCGGAATGGTTGATATGACAGGTTCTCTTCTTCCTGCCATCGACGGATTCAGCGTGGAAATAGAGAAGGAAATTGTTTCCCTGATGAGGACCTGTGTCGAGTATGCACTGAATTATTCATCTGATACATGGTTCAAGGCGACGCTTGAAAAGGGGTTTTATGAACCGGCAGCTTTTCGAAATTATTGAATCGGGACAGGACGCTTTTTTACTGCAGTTCGGGAACTGTATAGACGAGGCAGTCAACAGCAGAATACGCATTTTCTGCAGGGAACTTGCCCGGACTCAGGAATGCCAGTCAGGACTTATAGAGATTGTCCCTGCGTACTGTTCCGTTACGGTCTACTTTAACCCGCTCGTCCTGTCCCGGAAAAGTATTACGGCTGTCATTTCTCAGGCAGCGGAAAAGTGCGGAAGTAATGATTCAGATGATACGGCGGAAACTCATGTAATTCCAGTCTGCTACGAGGGCGATTTTGCGCCTGACATGGAGAATGTTTCAAATTATACGCATTTGACGGAAGAGCAGATAATATCCCTTCACTGTGCACAGCCGTATCTTATTTACATGCTCGGTTTTCTGCCGGGATTTGCATATCTCGGCGGATTGGATAAGCGGCTTCATACCCCGCGACTGAAGACACCCCGCACAAAAATTCCTGCAGGCAGTGTTGCAATCGGCGGAGAGCAGACGGGAATCTATCCCGTTGATTCACCAGGAGGCTGGCAGATAATCGGCCGGACGCCGGTAAAAGTGTTTGATCCTGAACGCAGCCCGCAAATCCTGTTTAAAGCGGGAGACAGGATACAGTTCAAACCGGTTACGGAAGACGAGTTTCTGCGGTACAGTCAGGAAGAAGCATCGCAGCCGGAAAGTGTTTCTCCTCCTGCATATCTGCAGAAACCGAGAGTCGTGCAGTCGGGAATTAAAGTGATTTCCGGCGGGATGATGACGACCGTACAGGACTGCGGGCGTACCGGATATCAGAAAGACGGCGTCGGCGTTTCGGGAGCTATGGACAAGATTTCGTATGCAGCCGCGAACAGTATTGCAGGGAATCCGCCCGGTACGGCCGTGCTTGAAACGACGCTGTCGGGGCCGGAACTGCAGTTTACGCTGTCTGCCGATTTTGTCATAACGGGAGCCACTGTTGCCGCAACGCTCGATTCAAAACATGTACCGATGTATGCGCGTATACACGCGGAAGCGGGAAGCATGCTGCAGACAGGATTTGTTTCAGCGGGGCTCCGCAGCTATATCGCGTTTACCGGCGGCATTTTGGTACCCCTAATACTGGGCAGCAGTTCGACGAACAGCAAATGCGGGCTCGGCGGATTCTTCGGCCGTAACCTGAAAGGGGGAGATGAACTTGCGATAGGGCGTGTATCCGGGTTATATGAAGCAAGGCCGTATGCGGACGCTCTGAAACTCCGCCGCATACAGGGGGAGGCGTTGTATTCACCGGCTGCAATACTGAAGAAACTCAGTACAGTCAGGAGTATTTCAGACAGCCCTGTGGTGCTGCGCGTGCTGCCCGGTCCCCAGATACGTAATTTTCCGGAAGATGCGGTAAAGACGTTTTCTTCTTCCGTGTTTACCATTACGGCTGATTCCGACCGCATGGGCTGCAGGCTCAGCGGCCCGCAGATTCAGTGCAGAGGCGGCTCCGATATAATTTCAGACGCAGTCCCCTGCGGTTCCGTTCAGATTACGTCTTCGGGTAATCCTGTCATCATGGCTGCTGACAGGCAGACTACCGGAGGGTATGCGAAAATTGCAGTCGTAACAGCAGCCGATATGCCGCACATTGCGCAGGCCGTTCCCGGGACAAAAGTAAAATTCTCCTTTGTCACATACGAAGAAGCAGATGCCGCTCTGAAAGAACAGGAGCTCCTGCTTGCAATGCTCGACGAGGTTGTTATCGATTTATGATGCAGGAGGCCGATTATGGACAGAAAATTACTCAACAAAAATAAATATGCTGACTCAATGCCGGCAGAAGTACGCACGCTTATTCGTGCGGGAAAGATTTCTTCGCAGACATCGGGCATGTGCAGCGGATATGCACAGGCGAATTTATGCGTGCTGCCTCGGGAATATGCGTACGACTTTTTACTGTTTGCACAGCGGAACCCGAAATCATGTCCGCTGCTTGAAGTCCTGGATACAGGAAGCAGACTGCCGGAAACAAGCGCATCGGGTGCTGACATAGCGACTGACATTCCCCTATACCGCGTATGGGAAAACGGCATACTCAGGGGAGAGTATCCCGATGTCGTACAGTTCTGGCGTGATGATCTTGTGAGTTTTATCATAGGGTGCAGTTTCTCATTCGAGTCGCTGCTTATTGGAGCGGGAATAGACGTACGCAATATTTCCGAAGGATGCAACGTTCCGATGTACGTGACTGATATCGACACTGTTCCGGCCGGTGTGTTCAGCGGAAAGATGGTCGTAAGCATGCGTCCCATTCCGTATAATCAGATAGTAAAAGCGGTGACTGTTACGGCGGCAATGCCCCGCGTACACGGATCGCCGATCCATATTGGGGATCCGTCCGTCATAGGCATTAAAGATATTGTGCATCCTGATTTCGGAGATGCTGTAACTGTAAAAGGCGGGGAAGTTCCTGTCTTCTGGTGCTGCGGCGTAACGCCCCAGTCAGTTGTCATGAATTCAAAACCATCATTCTGCATCACCCATTCCCCGGGGCATATGTTCATTACCGATATACCTGATGCGGATCTTATTTCATAACTGTCACGGAGGAACTGATGAATCAGATTGATTTGAACTGCGACCTGGGGGAAAGTTTCGGCGCTTACACAATCGGCATGGACTCAGACATACTTCCGTACATCACGTCGGCCAATATTGCATGCGGTTTTCATGCAGGCGACCCACTCGTTATGGCGGAAACAATGAGGGAGGCTGTAAAGAACGGCGTGTCGCCCGGAGCACATCCGGGGCTGCCTGATCTTATGGGATTCGGGCGCCGGGTCATGAAAATTACACCGGAGGAAGCAGAAGCATATATCGTGTACCAGACCGGTGCCCTGGCGGCTTTTGCCCATGCGGCAGGCGCGGAACTTCATCACGTAAAACCGCACGGTGCGCTGTACAATATGGCGGCGGCGGACGACGTTCTTGCCGAAGCCGTCTGCCGCGGCGTCGCATCTGTCGATAAACGGCTCATACTTGTAGTGCTCGCCGGCAGCAGAATGCAGGCTGCAGCGGAACGGTCCGGCAGCAGGTATGCATGCGAAGTATTCGCCGACCGCGCGTATACAGACGACGGCGCACTGGTTCCCCGGTCAAAACCCGGTGCAGTTATAACTGATGAATCGGAAGTTATTAAGCGTGCCGTACGAATGGTGAAAGAGGGCATTGTAAGAACAGCCTCTGGCAGGGAAATTACTGTGCAGGCAGACACGATATGCGTGCACGGTGACAATCCCAAAGCGCTGCTCTTTGTGCAGAAAATACGTGATTCGTTTGCGGCCGCGGAGATAGAAGTACGTCCGTTACCATATTGATATTTGTTTGTCAATAGTAAAAAAGATATTAATAGTTTTGAAAAACGGGTATGAGATACTTGATTTTTATTTTTTAATTTCCTAGACTACAAGATATAAGCAACAACGCTGTTGCCGCAACTGTGGATTTAATTCCACAGCATCCGCGGGGAGCGTTGGCACTCCCCGGCAAAAAGAGGAGCGTCTTATGAAAACACCAGCAAAAATCGGGATCGCCGTTCTGGCAGTAGCAGTTATTTCCGGCTTCCTTACGGGAGCTAAGAACAATCAGACAATTAAAATCGGATTCAATATCCCTCTGACAGGGGATTCTCCCAAAGTCGGTGAGGGATCCAAATTTTCCGGCGAACTCATCAAGAATGAAATAAATTCGCAGGGCGGCCTTGAAGTAAAAGGCAAAAAATACCAGCTTGAATTTATTTATGTCGACAATGAGCTGAAAGCTGATTCTGCGATTCAGGCCGCATATAAACTTATCGATCAGGATAAGGTTCTTGCATGTATCGGACCTGACGGTTCCGGACGCGCCATTCCTGCAGGCCAGGTTTATAATGATGAGAAAACTCCGATGATTTCTCCCTGGGCGACAAACCCTGCCGTCACAAAAGACAGACCGTATGTGTTCCGCGCGTGTTTCCTTGATCCGTTCCAGGCTCCTGTCGCAGCGAAATTCGCAAAGGAACAGTTTAAAGGTACGAAGGTTGCAATCCTTTATAACCTTGAGGACGATTACTCAAAAACGCTTGCAGAACTTTTCAGAAAAGCATGGGAAGGAACACAGGGCGGCAAAGTCGTTGTATTTGAAAGCTTCGGACAGAAAGACCAGGATTTTTCCGTTCAGCTTACGAAAGTCGTAGACTCCAACGCCGATTTCCTGTATCTGCCTGACTACTACAACCACGTCGCGCTTATAACAACTCAGGCAAAAGATTTGGGATGGACAAAACCTGTCATGGGATCGGATTCATGGGGTTCCGCTGATCTTGTAAAACTGAGTAAAGGTGCAGTTATCGGAGACTATTTTACGACACACTACGCTGCCGCAGGTGCAGTCGGCAAGACAAAGGCATTTATCGACAAATATAAGGCTGCATACGGATATACACCGGACGATGTCGGTGCCCTCACGTATGATGCTGTAAATATAGTCCTTAAAGCCATTCAGGATGCGGGGCTTACCGGAAATCTTAAAAAGGACCGCACTGCCATAAAAGATGCTATGGGAAAGATTAAAAATTATGACGGTGTTACCGGACAGATGACATTTACACCTGAGGGGGATCCTGTCAAAGACGCTGTTGTTGTAAAAATTGCTGATAACGGCGACTTTACATTTGTTAAGAGCCTCCAGCCGTAGTTCTCTGAAACTGGAACTGACGGAGAACAGCATACCCCGCTGATTGAGGCGGGGCTGCTGATTTTATTTTGTTTTCCTAAGGAGTAATCATGCTGTCATACCTTGTTCAGAATGTGTTTAATGCCCTCCAATGGGGCAGCTTCTACTCTATGATTGCATTGGGATATTGTCTCGTGTACGGCGTTCTGCGTCTTATTAATTTTGCACACGGCGATATCTTTATGGCCTCATGCTATTTTGCTTTTTTTGTCATTGCAGGAATTACCGCTCACTTTGCGGGTATTACGGGTATTCCTCTTTTTGTCATTACGCTTGTCGTCACAATGGCGCTTACGGCACTGCTCGGTGTGGGAATCGAACGTGTTGCATACCGGCCGCTGCGTGAAAAAGGCGCAAACAGACTTTACGTCGTCATAACAGCGCTTATGATCGGCTTTATTCTTGAGAATGGAAACCTTGCGCTTCTCGGTGCGAGTTCACGTCGTTTCCCTGATATCTTACCGAAAATAATATGGAAAGTCGGACCTGTTACGGTTACGAATCTGAAACTGCTTGTTATTATCAGCGCGTTTGTCGTTTTTGCAATACTGCAGTTTATTGTCCAAAAGACAACACTCGGCATGTCGATGCGCGCGATTTCGTATGATAAATTTGCCATTCCGCTTATGGGCATTCCGGTAAACACCGTTATAACATTTACGTTTGCACTCGGTTCAGCACTTGCGGCAATAGCCGGAATTTTATTCGGCATGTCGTATCCTGTCATGGATCCGTATATGGGTATGATAATCGGATGGAAGGCGTTTATTGCCGCGGTCGTCGGAGGTATCGGTGATATACGCGGCGCGTTCCTGGGCGGATTCATGCTTGGCATCATTGAAATCCTTGTAACGGCGTTCCTTCCGTCAAGTTATAAAGATCTTATTTCGTTTGTTATCCTGCTTGTTATTCTTACATTCAAACCGACAGGATTTTTCGGCGTTGCAAGAAGTACAAAAATCTAGCAGGAGACAGCTATGACAGATAAAAGCAAAAAATTCCTTGTTCCCGGCATATCGGCTGCCTTTATGGTTGTCATTGTTATACTGGCACAACTCGATATTCTTAATAATTATTATCAGACGATCCTTATGACTATCTGCATCAATGTCATCATGTCGGCAAGCCTTAATGTCGTAAACGGATATATGGGTGAGTTTTCCTGCGGACACGGCGGATTTATGGCAGTCGGGGCATACGTTTCCTCCATGCTGTCCCTGATTCTTTTCTGTCCGGGAAACAGCATTACAGGAAAAGCGCTCCTTCCGCCCGAATCGGCCATATTCCTGTTTCCGCTGGTCATCATCATCGGAGGACTTGCGTCAATGGTCGTAAGCCTTCTTGTTGCTATCCCGTCATTTAAAACCAGAGACGATTATCTGGCAATCATTACGATTGCAATGAATTTTATTATTACGACATCCCTTAACAATATTAAAGTTGCGGGAGAAAGCCGCGGACTTATGGGCATGAAATCGGCATTGAGCCGCATGAGCGATGTAATAGACCTTCCGTGGATACTTATCTGGGGAATGATATTTGCCGCGTTTGCAATTCTCGCAATACACCGGCTTATGACTTCAACGCTCGGGAAAGGGATAAGCGCGGTCCGCTATGATGAAATTTCAGCCGAGATAATGAGCGTAAACACGAACAAGATGAAACTCATCGCATTCACGTTTTCGTCAGGGCTTGCAGGAATTGCAGGCGGTCTGTTTGCGCATATGCTCGGATTCATTAATCCCGCATCGTTCGGCATTATGAAATCTACAGAATCCCTCGTCATGGTATACCTCGGCGGCATGGGATCGTTAAGCGGTTCCGTCCTGTCTGCATTCATATTCACCATCATGCTTGAGCTTCTGCGTCCTGCACAGATTTTGAAATGGGTCATTATTCCGCTCATGCTCATACTAATCATGCAGTTCAGACCGGAGGGAATAATGGGGCAGCGGGAACTCCCTGATGTATTTCCTAAACTCAAAAAATTATTTTCCGTCAATCCGGATCTTGTACGGCATTCTGCCGGTGAAGGAAAAGGAGGCCGGTCATGAGCGATACACCTTTTCTCGAAGTAAAACACCTTACTCAGCGCTTCGGCGGACTTCAGGCACTTACCGATATAAATGTTGATTTGAAGAAAGGTGAGATTGCGGGGCTCATTGGACCGAACGGTGCAGGAAAGACAACAGTGTTCAATCTCGTCAGCGGTTTTTACGTTCCGACAGAGGGAGATATATTTTTCAAGGGAAAGCGCATCAGCGGGCTCAAGCCTCATGTCATTGCTTCAATGCAGATAGGCCGCACATTCCAGAACATTCGTTTGTGGAGTGATATGACCGTGCTCGATAATATCTGTATTTCGCAGCAGTACAGGCTCTGTTACGGAGTCCTTGCTCCTTTTTTCCATACGAAGAAATACAAGGCGGAAGAAAAGAAAATACACGATGAAGCATGGGCGCTGCTTGAAAAATTCAACCTTGCAGATAAAGCGCTTGATTACCCCAGAAATCTTCCGTACGGCGTGCAGCGGCGCGTCGAAATTGCGCGTGCTTTGAGTCTTAATCCCGACCTGCTGATGCTTGATGAGCCAGCCGCAGGCTTAAGCACTTCCGACCTGGCGGAACTTATTTCTTACATCCGGTGGATACACGAAAAGTTCGGAGTGACAATCTGGATGATTGAGCATCAGATGGAAGTAATAATGACGCTCTGCGATACGATACAGGTTGTTAATTTCGGTAAGGAAATAGCGCGGGGGACGCCGGAGGAAATACAGAAAAATCCGGAAGTAATTAAAGCATACCTTGGTAACGGTGAAATTGATTAACAGGAGACGGCAATGTTGTTGGAAGTAAAAAATCTCAAAGTTGCATACGGCTATATAGAAGCGCTGCACGGAATATCGTTCACTGTTGATGAAGGCGAAATAGTCACGCTCATAGGTGCAAACGGGGCTGGGAAGACATCTACGCTTTTAAGCCTCTCCCGCCTTCCGAAACCGGAAGCGCCAGTTGTAAAAGAAGGCGATATTCTTTTTAAAGGAGAAAGCATCCTAAAAACGGAACCACATACACTTATTCAGAAAAAAATGATGTGTCTTGTACCGGAAGGACGTCACATATTCGGAAATCTTACGGTTGAAGAAAATCTGCAGATGGCAGAGTATGGACGTCACAAAGACCCGACTCATGAATCGCGCACGGTGGAATTATACGATCTCATATATGATTTGTTCCCGCGTCTGTATGAAAGACGGAAGCAGCGCAGCGAACTTCTGTCAGGTGGCGAACAGCAGATGCTTGCCGTAGGCCGTGCGCTCATGACAGACTGCGAGTTTATCATGCTCGACGAACCGAGTATGGGACTTGCACCGAAACTTATGTACGAGATGTTCCGTGCGCTCAAGAGGCTCAATGATCAGGAACACATGACTATTCTTGTCGTGGAACAGAATGCAAAAGTAGCGCTTGAATTTGCCTCAAGGGGATATGTGCTGAATACAGGCTCAATCTTCGCAGAGGGGACTAGTGCTGAACTTGCCGCAAATCCCGACGTTAAAAAAGCATATCTGGGCGGTTGAAACAGTCACTTCAGTCTGAGTATCCGCTGGTTGCGGGAACCTCTGAACTGGAGTGAAATATCACGCTGTTCTTCGATGAACGGTCCGTCTACAAGCACGTCGATGAGGGCAAGCATTTCGTCTGTCGCTTCGCAGTGCTTGCGCCCGTCTTTCTGCAGGTCTTTGTCGTATACGTAGCCGGTGTAGCACCAGATTGTCTTTTCCGGATACGTTTCTCGGACTTTCCGCAGGAAAGGGAGCAGTACGCGCTGATTTTCCTCTTCAAATGGTTCACCGCCGAGTACGGAGAGTCCCGCAATATAGTCAGGAGCAAGCGCCTGCAGCAGTTCTGTTTCTGTTTCCGGCGTAAATGGCTTTCCGAAAGAAAAATTCCATGTCTCCTGATTAAAGCAGCCTTTGCAGTGATTTCTGCATCCTGACACGAACAGAGAGACCCTTACGCCTTCTCCGTTTGAAACATCAGTTTTTTTTATATTTCCATAATTCATATTTTATGTATCATTCTTATTCGCAAAATTTGTGAAACTGAGAAAACAGGACACAGACAAAACGATGGTGCAAACCATACTGTCTGCTGTGCCTGTTTTTTTTATAATAAAAGACTATAGATGAAGCACCCGTTCCTTTATTTCCTGAGTTCGTCCCTGATTCCAGTACTGCGTGCCTATGTATCCGCAGGTACGGCGTGCGACGTTCATTGTGTTCTGGTCGCGGTTTCCGCAGTTCGGGCATTCCCATACGAGTTTGCCGTCATCATCGGTGACGATTTTAATTTCGCCCGTGTATCCGCATTTCTGGCAGAAGTCACTCTTTGTGTTGAGTTCCGCATACATTATATTGTTGTATATGTGTTTGAGCAGAGCCATTACCGCCGGAATATTATTTTCCATGTTCGGCACTTCCACATAACTCACTGCACCTCCCGGGGAAAGTTCCTGGAACTGAGATTCAAACGTGAGTTTGTTGAACGCGTCAATCGGTTCTGTGACATGAACATGGTAGCTGTTTGTAATGTAGTTCTTGTCGGTAACTTCAGGGATGATGCCGAAACGCTTTTTGAGGCATTTTGCGAATTTATATGTTGTGCTTTCGAGCGGCGTACCGTAAAGCGAAAATGCAATGTTTTCTTCTGCGCGCCATTTTGCGCATGCGTCGTTAAGGTGATGCATGACCTGCAGTGCAAACGGAGTTGCTTCGGGATCGGTATGCGGTTTACCTGTCATATAGCGCGTACATTCGCAGAGACCTGCATAACCGAGGGAGATTGTCGAATATCCGTTAAAAAGCAGCTTGTCGATTTTTTCGCCTTTTGCAAGCCGCGCAATCGCGCCGTTCTGCCAGAGGATGGGTGCTGCGTCGCTTTTAGTCCCCTTCAGGCGGTTGTGGCGTACCATGAGCGCGCGTTTACAGAGTGCAAGCCGTTCGTCCATTATTTTCCAGAACTTATCCATGTCACCCCCGGAAGAACATGCGACATCGACAAGATTGAGCGTAACGACACCCTGGTTGAACCGTCCGTAGAATTTCGGCTTTCCGTTTTCGTCATGATAGACGGTAAGGAATGAGCGGCATCCCATGCACGGATAACAGTTGCCGTCTTTCAGTTCAAGCATCTTTTTTTCCGAAATATAATCAGGAACAAGACGGCGCGACGTGCATTTTGCAGCAAGCTCCGTCAGATAATAATAATCCGATCCTTCGTCGATATTGTCGGGTTCAAGCACGTATATCAGTTTCGGGAACGCGGGCGTAATCCATGCGCCTTTTTCATTCTTTACACCCTGATACCGCTGTTTAAGAACTTCCTCGATAATCATGGCGAGATCCGATTTTTCCTGCTGATTCTTTGCTTCGTTGAGATACATGAAAACGGTGACGAACGGCGCCTGGCCGTTTGTGGTCATGAGCGTAATGACCTGATACTGAATTGTCTGGACACCCCGTTTGATTTCGTCGTGAAGACGGCTGTTTACCATATAGCTGAACTGCTCTTCATCGACTTTTAGGCCTGTTGCTTCCATCGTCTCGCGGACTTCTTTTTCAAACTTTTTGCGGCTTACGTCTACGAATGGAGCAAGATGGGTAAGCGAAATGCTCTGGCCGCCGTACTGGCAGCTTGCCACCTGTGCGATAATCTGCGTCGCAATATTACAGGCGGTTGAAAATGAATGCGGCCTGTCGATTTTTGTTCCGCTGATTACAGTCCCGTTCTGGAGCATATCTTCAAGGTTGACCAGATCGCAGTTGTGCATATGCTGCGCAAAATAGTCGGCATCATGGAAATGGATAATTCCTTCTTCATGTGCCAGTTCAATATCTTCATCGAGAAGGAATCTGCGGGTAACGTCCTTGCTCACTTCTCCGGCCATGTAGTCACGCTGGACGCTGACGACGGTCGGATTCTTGTTGGAATTCTCCTGTTTGACTTCTTCATTATTTTCTTCAAGCAGACTCATGATTCTGTCGTCTGTGGTATTCGCCTTTCTCATGAGTTCATGTTTGTAGCGGTACGTGATATACAGTTTGGCAACATCGTACGCGTGACATTCCAGTATACCGTTTTCAACAAGATCCTGAATTTCTTCAACATTCAGGGCATGCTGTTCCTTTGCGCTTTCGATTTCTATATCATCGACAATCGACTCAATCTGCGCCTGTGTAAGCTGCTGCGTTTCTTTTGCCTGATTGTTTGCTTTTGCAATCGCGACTGCTATTTTATTACGGTCAAACGGTACCTCAGCACCGCTTCTTTTGATGATTTTCATTGATATTCCTCCCTGCATACAATAAGTTTTGTACTTGTATAAAGTTGTCTTCAAAGCTTTGCGCCAACCGCAGCTGCTATGGCTTGTGCAAATATATGAACGACGTATAAACACTATATCTGGTGTCTAGGCGAGTGAGAATATACTAGCTATAGCGTTTTAAGTCAATACGAAAACAGACAGTTCCTGCCGGTTTGTATTCTTGAAAGATATTCGGGGTACAGGGTATACTGAATGCATGTCCACTCCACCAGTTAAACACTTTACATCTCTTCCCGGCGCCCTTGCCGGATTATACGGTACGGATACGCGGATTGTACGCACTGACAGGCTTTCCGGCGGCGATATCAATAAAGCGTACGGTCTTACGCTTTCAAACGGCGTCCATGTTTTTATGAAGGCGAACGCAATGGAAAATGCAGGATTTTTTACTGCCGAAGCCGCAGGCCTGGCAGCCATTGCCACTGCAAAAAAAATCGGGACACCGAAGATACTCTGTACAGGAACTGATCCCGGCGAAAAGGCTGGTTATTCGTTTCTGCTTCTTGTATATGTTGAATCGCGCGGCAAAATCGAATCGTACTGGGAAACGTTCGCCCGCGAGCTGGCATCGCTTCATACGGCAGACTGTTCCGGTTTCGTACACGGCGGAAAATTCGGTTTTACACAGGACAATTATATCGGTGCGACAGAACAGATAAACAGGGCACGCAGTACGTGGGTTGATTTTTTCCGTGACTGCAGGCTCGTACCGCAGTTCAAAAGGGCTTCCCGTTATTTCGACAGCAGCATGTCTGCAAAAATTACGAAATTGCTTGATCATCTTGATTCGTACATGGCGGAGCCTGTGCAGCCGTCTCTCCTGCACGGCGATTTGTGGGGCGGCAACGTCCTCTGCGGTTCAGACGGAAAGGCATGGCTCATCGATCCTGCCTGTTACTGCGGCAGCTGCGAAGCGGATATTGCGATGACTCAGCTTTTCGGAGGCTTTCCCGAAACGTTTTACAAAGCGTATGAAGAAGTGAATCCGTTCCAGCCCGGATACGAAGACAGGCGGGATTTATACAATCTGTACCAGCTGCTTAATCATCTGAATATTTTCGGTACGTCATACCTTGAACCGGTGTGCAGTATTGTCGACGAATATGCAGGAGACGCCTCATGATTTATTATTTTTCAGGAACGGGCAATTCCCGGTTTGTTGCCATGCAGCTTGCAAAATATACGAAAGACACGGCATTTTTTATACCAGAGGTTTTTGATGCCATGGAGTCGGATATTACAGTCGGAGCGGGTGAGGCAGTCGGAGTCGTATTTCCTGTATATGCATGGGCTCCGCCTGCAGTCGTCATCGATTTTCTGACTCATGTTCATGTGGACAAAAAGGCATTTGCTTATGCCGTCTGTACATGCGGTGATAAAGCCGGCAAAACAATGGATGAGCTCCGGCACGTATTTCCTTTCAAAAGTGCTTATTCAATTACAATGCCCAACAACTATATTCCGCTGTATGAGGTCGACGAGCCGGAATTGATGCGCGAAAAGATAAACGTTGCGACCCAGCGTCTTCCGAAAATTGCGTCTGAGATTCTTGCCCGCCGGGAGATAATCGATGTGCATGAAGGGCCGGAAGCGTCGTTTAAAACGATTGTGATAAATCCGCTCTTTTCACTGTTCGCTACGCGCACGTCGAAATTTTCTGCTGATAGTACGTGTGTGGGGTGCGGCGAATGCGAAAAGAACTGTGCATTCGGTTTTATTAAACTTGTTGACAGAAAGCCTGTGTGGGAAGAAGGAAAGTGCCAGATGTGCATGAGCTGTATCATGCACTGTCCGGTTCGTGCCATTCAGTACGGCGGCGGAACAAGGAAGCGCGGCAGGTATGTATTTCCGGAACCGGGGGCAGGACAGAACAGCCGTATACAGCCGGAAGATTCCCTTTCTGCCCAAAGTGACGGCCAAAAACAGGATGCACGGAACAAGACGGAAGGAACGGCAGAATTTATAAACAGCATCGACATCAAATCATTTTCAAACCCCGGAGTCGTTTCCCGTCAGCTGCTTACACCTGCAAATTCAAACGGCAGACAGGCGGCTGTAACAGAGGTACATGTACAGCCGGGCGCCATGCAGCCGAAGCATACGCATGCGTCGTCCGAGCAGATATGGTATGCAGTAAAGGGCAGCGGAAAACTGTTTTTGTCAGATAACAAGGAAAGAATATTTTCTGCAGGAGATGTTGTTCGTTTTCCTGAAAATACAGTTCACGGTTTTATAAACAGCGGCGATGAAGAGTTCGTCTATATATCTGTTACCTGCCCGCCCGTAAATTTTGCTGCCGGATATTTGAAAGACAGGTGAATTGCAAAACGCATAGTATAACAACCGGAACGGCAGTTTCTATTGTACGGGTTCAGAATTGATTCCGTGTAATCTTTCCAGTTGAAGTTTCAGCTCTCTGTCGTTTTCTTCATCTGTTTTTGTCGGATCCTTCAATGCATAGAATGAACACGGTAATTTACCGCATGATCCGCAGTTTGCATATTTCTTTTCATGTATGCAGCAGTTATATATACTGCATACGCTTTCGCCTGTATAAGCAAGCCAGAACACTTTTCCCTCGACAGCTTTGCAGCCGCCGCAAGACTTTCCGAAGTACCCGCATTTGCCGCATAGTACACCACAAGAACTCAGTTCGTTTTCCATATATCAGATACTGCCGGATTTTTTAATTTGAAACAAGAGTCCGGCATTGAACGGCAGTGTGTCCGGGCTGATGTCAGTATTGTCTGAGTTGTTAACCGGGGTGCAGATTCGGTTTTATGAACATGGTTTTCGGATTTTTATACAAATATGTAATTGACAAATAATATATGAATTGCGATGATATCCTAAGAGGCTTATATAATGTTTGATTATTCCCTGTTACCCGGTTTTCTGATTGCGGTACTTCTTATTAATATTTCTCCCGGCCCTGAAATGATTTGTGTGATATCGACTACAATCGGCAGTGGAAAAAAACAGGGACTGCTTGCATCGCTTGGCGCTGCGACAGGATCAACCGTACACGTGATGCTGGTGGCACTTGGTCTGGCCGCAATACTTTCCACTTCTCTGGTGGTATTCACGATTGTAAAAATCATGGGGGCGTTATATCTGTGCTATCTGGGAATAAAATCGATAGTTTCACGGACAGAGACATTTATTCCGGGAGGGAAGGATGTGAGAAACAGTAACGGATACAGAAAGGGACTGTTTGTCGGAGTACTGAATCCCAAGAGCATACTGTTTTTTCTGGCCTTTCTGCCTCAGTTCGTAAACCCTGAAATAAGTTCATATTCGTTTCAAATAGTCACGCTGGGATTGTGTACCGTTGTTGCGGGTATTCTTGTGGAACTCATAGTCATTTTTCTTATTGACAGAATAGTAACAGTTATCAGCAGAAAAAAGAGAATAATGATGTTTATAGACAAGCTGACAGGTGCCGTATTAATCTGTTTCGGGCTGAAGCTCGCATTATCTACGCAGAATAAATAAAGCAGCCCGAGCCACTTTCAAAACGTGTTTGACTTTTGAAAACGCCTCGGACCTTTAGTTTATTTTTGCCACGGATTCCCGTATAACCAGCGACGAAGCAAGCGTTACATTCTTTTGTGCAACAGGAAGCTGCTTGATAAGCTTCAAAAGCATCTGTACAGCGAGAGCTCCTTTTTTTGAGACATCCTGATGTACTGTTGAAATTTTCGGGTGTGCAGTCCGGGAAAAAATATTATCGTCGAATCCTGCAATGGAATAATCCTGCGGAACATGAATGTGCTTTTCAGTAAAATAATTAAGCGCGTCGACAGCATAATAATCGGACGAAAAGAAAAGTGCCGTATAATCGCTGCGCATCCGTATTATTTCGTCGAGAATTTTAAAACGCTCGGTTTCATCCCGTGAAATGCTGATGAAGTTTTTCCCGGTAAAATCTATTTTATTTTCTTCAAAAGCGGCCCGGACTCCTTCCAGCCGTTCCCTGTCTACACCCCTCGGATTGCTGCTGTCTGCAAGAAATGCTATTTTTGTATGTCCCATTGAAATAAGGTAATTTGTCATCATCCTGCTGCCATCCCTGTCGTCAAGGCCTATGTTGTAATACTCGTTGCCGTCATTATTAAAATAGCAGTCAATAAAGACGACAGGCAGTGAGACTGATACGCGGAGCAGGCTGCATTCCTGCGGCTGCAGACCTATGATGACAAGTCCGTCTATTTTCCATGTCGCGGCAAGATTAATAACTTCCGACGTCGTCGTGGCCACGTAGAGCATCGTATAATATCCGTTACGCCGTATTTCTTCCTCAAGCGAACTGAGCAGTTCGCCTTCAAACGGGTCCATGAATGTTTTCTCCGCACTCCGGGTCGTATACTGGAGAATGACTCCGATGATTTTTGAGAAACTGTGGGCCAAAATCATAGCACCCATGTTAGGCACGTAATTCTGGTCCTTTATTATTTTCTGAACTTTCTCTATTGTGTCAGCAGATGTATGCGATGTATTGCCGTGAAGGACATTTGAAACCGTCGTTGCGCTTACACCAGCGCGTTCTGCTATTTCTTTTATAGTAATCATAACGGAAGCAAGTATATACTGAAACAGGATTATTTTACAGCACCGTTTGTTACTCCTGCGATTATCCACTTCTGGCAGAGTATGAAAAAAAGTAACGGTACCAGTAAGACAAGAAAATACGAAGCGAACGCAAGATTGTAATCAGCCGAAAATTGTGTCTGGAATACATACTGGGACAACTGCAGTGTCTGGTGTTCCGACTTTGTAAGGAGTACGAGCGGCATAAGAAAATCATTCCATGTCCACATGACGGAAAGGACTGCAATTGTCGCGTGCATCGGTTTTAACATGGGAAAAATGATGAAGAGGAATGTCTGAAACGGATTTGCGCCGTCTATGAGTGCGGCTTCATCAAGCGCTTCGGGAATCGTTTTTAAATACCCGGTATACAGGAATGTATTCATGGGAAGGCCGAATACGACATACAGAAACGATATGCCCAGAATATTATCAAGATGAAATACGGATGCCTGTTTGACGAGCGGAAGCATGAGCACCTGAAACGGAATGAACAGGGCGCTGATAAAATAATAATACAGCAGATTGATGATTCTGCTTTTTTTCCTGTTCCTTGCAATGACGTATGCAGCGGCAGAATTGGTGAACAGCGTAAAAATGAGACTGAGTATTGTTATTACCGCCGTGTTTATGAATTTTTTCGGAAAGCCTGTCATAATCCATGCTTTTGCAAAATTTTCAAAATGGGGAATACGCGGAAAGGCCATGATATGAACCATTTGATCCGGACTCTTTATTGCAATGACAAACGTAAGATACAGGATTCCGAAAACAAACAGGGCTGCGTATATAAAAAGGAATGTTGTTATTCCGGTACCTGATCGTGATATTTTCTTATTCATATTTCTTTTCCTTGTTTTCTCCGAGTTTCAACTGTACAAGAGAGATTATCATGACGATGACAAAAAGCATAACTGCATTTGCCGACTGGTATGCAAACTGTCCTCCCTGAAATCCCCTTTTATACAACAGCACTGAAATTGTAGTTGTCGATATCCCGGGACCGCCGCTTGTAAGACCCATAATCTGATCGAAAGCCATGAGAAAATTGCGTACGCAGAGGACGAGATTTATTGTAAAGAACGGTGCGATTGCAGGAAATGTAATTTTGGCAAAGCGGTAGAGACCTTCTGCTCCGTCGATAGCGGCAGCTTCGTAAATATCGGGATTAATCGACTGCAGCCCGCTTAAATAAATAAGTGTGTTGAATGCACACGACTGCCAGACAGTTACGATTAATATTCCTAGCCATGCGTGTTCTGTTCCCAGAATGTTTACCTTTAATGCCTGTATATCGAGTGCTCTGCCTATATCCGGAATGATGTTTGAAAATATAAAACGGAAAACATAACTGATAATCAGTGTTCCGAGTATATACGGAATAAAATAGACAGCGCGTAAAAAATTCTTGAAGTATATTTTTGAGTTTAGCGCACATGCCAAAAGAAGGCTCAGCACATTAACGAGGATTGTTGCAGTCAGCGCAAATTTGAAAGTGAATAAGTAAGATGACTGGATTGACGGATCTTTAAATACCTGCAGATAATTCCTGAGCCCGACGACTTTCCAGATGCCGTATCCTTTCCAGTCTGTAAAGCTGTAAAAAATTCCCTGAAGAAACGGTGTCGTATGGAAAAGAAAAAAAAGAACGACCATCGGCAGAATCATTATCCAGTACACAGGGTGCACCTTTGACGTATATGTATTTTTCATATATTGAATTCCTGATTTATTATTACTGGCTCTGCCGGACTGCAGAGCAGTTTATATATACATTATTGAACGTTTACAGCATCATACTGCTTATCGCATGCAGCAAGCGTCTGTGTAATATTTGTTTCGTTATCCATGCCGTTCTTATAGTTCAGTGCAAACTGTGAAAGAATTGAAGCAAGGTCAAAACCGGAAGGATAATAATGGTCGGGAAAATTTGAAACTTTTCCGGCAGCAATATCATCTTTTACACCGTTTACTGTTTTATTGTTCTGGGCCGCTCCCTTTACAGTGGGGAATGCAAACTGTTCATCGACATAAAACTGTGCATTTTCCGGCTTTACAAGAAAAGCCAGAAATTCTTCCGCCGCTTTTTTATTCGGGCTTGCTGCGGAAACAGCGAATGCTACGTCAATGCCGGATGTTACCGTGTTTTCTGCCGGATTATTAGTTGAAGGGAATGCAAACATATCGACATCTATATCGGGGTTTACTTTTGTAAATTCCGGTATGGCCCAGTTTCCGTTAATCATCATTGCAGCTTTGCCCTCTGCAAAATTTTTGTTGCCGTCGTTATAGCTCGTGCCCATATAATCACCGGATGCTTTTCCCAGAATGACAAGGTACTTTTCAAGGATTTCCCGGTGCGTTGCAGCGAACGTTGTCTTTCCGGCTCGTCTGTCATCGGTGAAGTTTTTTGGCTGAAGGACAGGCGCCATACTGTTCCAGGGGGGAAGGCAGGTCCATGCATCCATAAAGGTAAGTTCAACTGGCTTTATACCGGCTTTCTGCAGTTTGTCAAAATCAGCAGTAAAATCATCCCATGTTTTTGGTATTGAAATGCCTGCTTTCCGGAACAGCGTTTTGTTGTAAAGAACTCCGGAACCATTTGCGGCGTAGGGGACGGCATATGCGGTTTTCGATGTATCCTTGTTGACGTCATAGAGCATCTGCAGATAGTTTTCCTGTATATCAGCAATAAAAGGTTCGTTGCTCAGATTTTCAAGGACACCAGCCGATGCAAGTTCCGTATACGTTGAATCGCCTCCTATAGCCATCATGTCGGGAATATCGTTCTTTGTAAGACGTGATCTGAGGACTGTCGATGCGTCCTGAGGGGAGATGATGGTGATTTTTATGCTGCCGTTTTTTTCTGCAGTGAATTTGTCGGCAAGCTTCTGGAGCGTTGCCACATTCTCACCTTTTGTGGAAAATAATTCAATCGATGCAATGTTTGATTTTTTACTGCAGGACACAGTTGTCCATGCTGCCGCTGTAATCAGTGTCAGTCCTGCAACTATTTTTCCGATTACTTTTCTATTCATAGAGACCTCCATATTATTTTGAGCTGCTTTTTTCGACAGCTGAATTTCCTATGATATACACGCTGCCTTCAAACGGTAGTACTGAAAAATCCGTAAGATTCTTTCTCCCGTAATTGCTTATGAGTGCGGGTGCATTCCTGAATTCTTCAGGGATTGCGGCAATTATATTTTCCTTTGAAAAGTTGCAGACAACCAGGAGTTTTGTGCCGTCAAGTTCACGTGTATACAGGTACAACTGCTCGTCGTCAGGCATCAGCAGTGTATACTTTCCATATATCGCGGCCGGACATCCTTTCCGTATAGAGAGCAGGTTTTTATAGAAGGTAAGGACTGAGTCCGGATCGTTCATTTCCTTTCCGGCGTTGATATCCGTATAGTTTTTATTAACGGCAATCCACGGGGTACCGTCGGTAAAGCCGGCATTTTTTCCGTCAGACCATTGGAATGGTGTGCGGGCGTTGTCTCTGCTTACCCGGTTTATGTACTGCATGGCAAGTTCCGGATTGATGTTCTGGCTGCCCGTCATTTCTTTGTATGCATTTACCGCTTCTATGTCCCTGAAATCGGCAGGGGAGGTGAAAACGGTGTTTGTCATTCCGAGTTCCTGTCCCTGATAAATGTAAGGCGTACCTTTCTGCATGTACAGGCAGACTGCAAGCATTTTTGCCGATTCCTTCCAGTATCGGCCCGTGTCGCCGTACCGCGAAACACTGCGCGGCTGGTCATGATTTTCCCAGTACAGGCTGTTCCACGCCCTGCCTTCAAGGTCGTTCTGCCATCTGCTGAAAATTTCCTTCAAAACGGACAGCTTTGCCTTTTTCATTGTCCACTTCGAGCAGTTTTCCGTTTCCGCATCGATACGTTCGAACTGGAAAACCATATTCAGTTCGTGCGTATCGAATCCGGCATACTGCAGTGCGTCGTTCGTTGTAACACCCGATGTCTCTCCGACCGTGGCGAGGTCATAGTTGGAAAGAACTTTTTTGTTCATTTCCTTCAGCCATGTATGCGCCTGCGCCCTGTTCATTATAATCGACCCCCATTCGCCGTATGACTTTCCGCCGGGAACAGGCGCGTCCGGCAAATCGTCAGGTTTGCTTATCATACCGATGACATCCATGCGGAAACCGTCTATTCCCCGTCTGCACCACCTGTCCATCATCGCGTAAATTTCCGTTCTGACTGCATCGTTTTTCCAGTTCAAGTCAGGCTGCTGAGGCGTAAAAAGATGCAGATAGTATTGCTTCCGTTCAGGGCTGTACGTCCATGCACTCCCGGAAAATACACTTCCCCAGTTGTTCGGCGGATTCCCGTCTTTTCCGTCCCTCCAGATGTAGAAATCGGCATATTTGTTTGTCTTATCTTTTTTGCTTTCAAGAAACCACGGATGTTCGCAGCTTGTATGATTCACGACAAGGTCAATGATTATTTTGAGGTTCCGTTCGTGAGCTTCCGAAATGAGCGCAGTAAAATCTTCCATCGTACCGAATTTTTTCTGGATTGCATCATAGTCACTGATATCATATCCATTGTCTGCATCAGGTGATTTATAAAACGGGCAGAGCCACAGAATAGTAACTCCGAGCTCTTTCAGATAATCAAGTTTTTGTCTGATACCGTTGATATCGCCGATTCCGTCTCCGTTTGTGTCGTAAAAACTTCGTGGATAGATTTGATATACTATACCTTCTTTCCACCATGTCTGCTGTTCCATTTCTGAGCTCCTTATATGTCTGCTGTAACGCTTCTTTTCAGCGTGTTACGCAACACCTCTGCTGTATATGTATCCCTTTAGTGTTACGTAACACTAAAGGGATACAAGTATCTTATCTCAGGTTGTATGATCTGTCAAATAAATTCTGTGTTTTGTATGTATCCTGCTTTACAGGACAGCGGCAGCTGCGATAAGACCTGCGGAAAATACGAACGCAATACTGTCTGGTGCCCTCAACGGATAAATAACGCTCATGCTGTGCCTGTTGCGCCGCTCGAATCCCCGCAGCTCTGCAGAGACTGCTGTCGTATCCGATTTTCCGACTGATGTGATAAGGAGTGGAATGCAGAGCGGCATGATAAGCTTTATCTTTTTGAAGATGTTTTTCGTATCGAATTCGATTCCCCGTGCCGTCTGTGCTTCCATTATTGATTCCATTTCAGCTGTAAAGACAGGAATGAACCGTATTGCTGTCGTAAGCATGAAGGCATATTTGTAGGGTATGTGAAGATACCACGTCAGTACGCCTGAAAGGTCGTTGAGCTTTGTAAGCGAAAGCATAACAGCGAGCGGAAGCATGGAACCTGTCAGCCTGAGGACAAGCCGGGCGGCGTTCATGATGCCGTCCGTCGTAACAGGAAATCCGGAGAAGAGAGTAAAAAGCGGCCTTCCTGTCCTGATGAAAAGTACCTGCAGGATAAAAAGGAAAACCGAAAGACCTGCGAGCCCCCTGAGCAGCTTGAGCGCAAACGTGAATATATGCCCGAGCGCGGCAAGCAGCAGATCAAGGACGATAAGCGCGCAGAGGACGAGAGGGGATGTTGATATGAAACAGGCCGCACATACGGCAACCGAAATGGTGAATTTTGAAAGAGGATTCAGCCTGTGGAGCGGTGAATCGCCGGGAATGTAGTCAAGAAAAGCTTTCATATATGAACATCCTGTGTCTGTACGGCGACAGCGGACAGAATGTGCCCGACGCGGTCCGTCATTTCCTGTACAGTGAATATATCAGCGAATCCGCTTCCGAGCCGGAGTGCCGTATCTGCAATCTGCGGCGGCAGGAGAGATGCCTTTTCCAGCAGCTGCCTGTCGGTCAGGATAGTGCGGGCAGGCCCGTCCGCTGCAAGTTTTCCGCCTGTAAGAACCAGAATCCTGCCTGAAAAATCCTGTACAATTTCCATGTCGTGGCTGACCATGACGATTGTTTTTCCTTCTTCCCTGTTCAGTTTTCGTATGTACGACATCATGCTCATGCATTCACGGTAATCAAGTCCTGTCGTCGGCTCGTCGAGTACCAGTATATCGGTATTCCGGGCGATGACGGATGCGAGCGCTATCTGCTGACGCTGTCCTCTGCTCAGCGAGAAAGGTGATGCGTCCGGAGTAAAGCCGAATGTCTGCAGTATGCGCTCCGTCCGTTCAGGGTCGGTGTGTATGCCGAAGTTCAGTTCCTCCCTGATTGTATTGCAGCATATCTGGCGGTCGGGGTTCTGGAACAGGAAACCGACATGGGCTGCAAGTTCGCTTGTTTTTGCAGAACGCGTGTCCAGCCCGCAGATACTTACCGTGCCCGCGGTCGGCCTGTTCAATCCGTTGAAAAGCTTCAAAAGCGTTGATTTGCCTGCGCCGTTTTCGCCGATAATCGAAATGAATTCCCCTTTTTCGACGGAAAAGCTGATATCGGAAAGAACGGGAAATGTCCCGTATGAAAAGTCTGCGCTGCTGAACTGTATTACCTGCATATATCCTCTTTGCCGATGATTTTCGTAACGAGTACCGCTGCTTCTGCAGTTGTGACGCAGACCGGTTCTCCCTCCGGAATAAGATTTCTGAGAGCAAGTTCATGATACAGTCGTACCGTGCGCGGATAATTAATGCCTGCGCTTTCGAGCTTCGGTATGTCGGAAAGAACATCGCGTACCGTTCCGCTGCTGACTATACGGCCGTGCGACATGACGGCCAGATGCTCTGCAAATTCACACATCAGCATGATTTTTTGTTCTATAATTACTACCGTAATTCCCTTTTCTTTATTGAGCGATTTAAGCAGCGTAAAAATCTGTCTGCTTGAAGCGGGATCAAGTTCGCCTGTCGGTTCGTCAAGCACAAGTATGCCAGGCTCAAGAGCAGTAATGGCTGCTATAGCGACTTTCTGTTTCTGCCCGCCGCTGAGATTCCGTATCTGCCTGTATCTGAGCGGTGCAATGCCCGTATCGTTCAGAACTGCCGTAATCCGTCCTTCAATGAGATTCTTCGGGATGCCGAAATTTTCAAGACCAAAACGAATTTCGTCTTCGACAATATCGGCAACCATCTGCGTGTCCGGATCCTGGAATACCGTACCAACGCGCAGCGCAAGGCTGCCCGGCTCCGTATCGAACGTGTCGGTTCCCCCGACAGTCACGCTCCCGAAGTAATCTCCGTGAAAATGATGCGGTATAAGTGCGTTGATGCAGTTCGCTAAAGTTGTTTTGCCCGCACCAGATTCGCCTATAATACCGAGAAAGTCTCCCTTACCGATTTCAAGCGATACATTATCAAGCGCAGGAGTGCTGCTTTCCTTGTACCGGAACGACAGATTCTTTATGGAAATCATAATCTGTTACACATTCCGGTGAGTCGCTAGTTTCAGCGGAACATACAGAATCTGTACAATCACTGCATTGAAGACTGCAGTACACAGCACGATCGGAATATAGGCGACAAGTGTTTGTTTTGCAGCGCCGAGAAAAAGGAACAGCATGATGATGAACAACGTTCCGCTTACCGCTGTGCTCAGAAATGTTGAAACTGCAGGCCCTGCGTTGAATTTGCCTATTTTCAGGGGAATGCGTATGAGCAGGGCCATAACGACGGCACCTGCAAGTTCGGAACCGAAATTCAGATACGGCGAGCCGGGGAAAAACTGACAGACAGCGCCCGCTACAAGCCCGATAATCGCCGCTTCCCATATTTTCGGCTGAATAAGCAGAATGGCCATGCAGTACATTGCAATAATGAAGTTCGGTTTCATTCCTCCTATGTTGATTATACTGCCTATGAAAAACTTCAGTACTGCGCCTGCTGCAAGCAGGATGGCAGTAAGAATTATATCGGATACCGATAATCCCTTTTTCTGTACGGCTTTCAGTTCCCTTTTTTCACCGTGAGCGTCAATCTCCTGTTCTTCCATTTTTTCCTTCCTTATCAGTTTCTCTTGTTCTTGTGCATAGAAACTTAGTGTTATTATACAGAGAAACAACATACTGTCAAGCAGACTGCACACTTCTATGTCTGTGGAAATCGGATTAATCGTTATTTTTTTTGTTGTAGAAAAAAACTGTGACTGCCATTCCGATGATAAGCACATAACCGCCGAAACTGAGTACGTCGGGAATCTGTCCGAATGCAAAGTACCCCATAAGTGATGAGAACAGGATTTGTGAATAGTCGTATATACTGATTTTTGAAGCAGGTGCCGCATAATATGCTGTCGTGATGCAAAGCTGGCCGCCGGCCGCCGCCGCACCAGCTCCGATTAAAATGAGCAGCTGTTTTGCAGTCATCGGTGAAAAGTGCAGAATCATGAAAGGAACCGCGAGGAGACATGAAAAAACGGAAAAGAATACGATGATGATTATACCGTTTACCTTCATCTTGCTCATCTTGCGCACACACGCGTATGCGTATCCTGCTCCAACTCCGCCGATGAATCCTGCAAGAGAGGGCAGGGTGGCGGAAAAATCAAAGGATGGTTTTACGACGAGCATTGCACCACCGAGTGCGCCGCATATTGCAAGAAGCGGTACCGCGTCTATTTTTTCGCCAAGCAGAAAGAAGCTGAAAATGACGGCAAAAAAGGGAGACATTTTGTTCAGTATTGCAGCATCTGCTATGTTGATTCTGTCAATTGCATAAAAATTTCCGAAAATTCCCACAGAGCCTGCCGCTGCCCGGAGGAACAGATATTTGAGTGACCCCCGCGGAATGGTAAGGAAGGACTTGTTTTTCCTGCATTCTTTTGTCAGAATGGTAAGTGAAATTACCAGTGCGACTATGTTGCGGAAAAATGTTTTTTGTATAAACGGTACGCTTCCTGCAAGATGAACGAGCATTCCCATAAGGGCGAAAAAAAACGACGAGCAGACAAGATAGACAATTCCTTTTGTGATGCTTTTTTGTTGTACCTCTGATGTCATGACAATATTATAGAAGAAAGAAATAATCCCCGCAATACGAATTATGTTGGAGAAACAACAGACGAACAGAAAAAAAAGATATATGTTCTGTATGATGATATCAGGGTCGATGTCATTTTAATTGTATCGTTTTGCGGTGTTTTGCTAAATAGAGCATATGTAGTGTTTTTGTTGCTTTTCCTTGCTATATTGCGCTGTTTAGTGTAAGATAATGCCCCATATATTGGCAAAAACAGCAGGAGTTCGTTATGATCCAGAAAACAGAGTGGGAAGGCTTTAAAGGCACTCTATGGCGCGGCGAAATTAACGTCCGCGATTTTATCCAGCACAACTATACGCCGTACGACGGTGATAAATCTTTTTTGAAAGGTTCGTCAGATGCAACAGACAAACTGTGGACAGAACTTCAAAAACTTCAGAAAGAGGAACGCGCGAAAGGCGGCGTCCTCGATATGGATACTGATATTGTCGCTTCCCTTACATCCCACGGGCCGGGATATATCTGTCAGGAAGGAAAAGACCTTGAAAAAGTCGTCGGTCTCCAGACAGACAAGCCGCTGAAACGCGCATTCATGCCGTACGGCGGAATCAAAATGGCTGAAGAGTCATGCGAAACGTACGGCTACACGCCGAGTCCGGAACTGCATAAAATTTTCACAGACTATCACAAGACACATAATCAGGGCGTTTTTGATGTGTATACACCGGAAATCCGCGCAGCCCGCAAAAACAAAATCATTACGGGACTGCCCGACACATACGGACGCGGACGCATAGTTGGTGACTACCGCCGTATCGCTCTGTACGGTATTGATTATCTTGTTGAACAGAAGGAACACGATTACGAGAACATCGGCGGTGACGGGGTTATGGGAGAGGAAACAATTCGTCTCCGCGAGGAAGTTGCAGATCAGATAAAAGCCCTTCACGGTATTAAAGAGATGGCGGCTCAGTACGGGTTCGACATTTCGGTACCTGCTAAAAACGCGCAGGAAGCATTCCAGTGGCTGTATTTCGGCTACCTTGCCGCAATCAAAACGCAGAACGGTGCTGCAATGAGCGTCGGGCGTATATCGACATTCCTTGACATCTATATTGAACGCGATATGAAAAGCGGTGCGATCACAGAAGACGGTGCACAGGAACTCGTTGATCATATGGTTATGAAGTTCCGTATGGTAAAATTTGCACGCATAAAGAGCTACAACGAACTGTTTTCAGGCGATCCCGTCTGGGCGACACTTGAAGTCGGCGGACTCGGACAGGACGGTCGTTCTATGGTTACAAAGAACGACTACCGCTTCCTGCATACGCTCGAAAACATGGGCCCGGCTCCCGAACCGAACCTGACGGTACTCTATTCTTCGCGTCTCCCGCAGAACTTCAAGGAATACTCAGGATACATCAGCGTTGCAACATCTTCCATTCAGTATGAAAACGACGATGTCATGCGGCCGGTATGGGGCGACGATTACGCCATCTGCTGTTGTGTTTCCGCAACGCAGACGGGGAAGGAAATGCAGTTTTTCGGCGCACGCGCGAATCTTGCAAAGTGCCTTTTGTACGCGATCAACGGCGGCATCGACGGCATGTCAGGCGCTCAGGTAGGTCCTGCATATAAACCGATTACGACCGACTATCTCGACTACGACGAGCTTATCGCAAAGTACGACAAGATGATGAGCTGGCTTGCAGGGCTGTACGTCAATACGCTGAACCTCATACACTACATGCACGATAAATACTATTATGAAGCTGCAGAAATGGCTCTCATCGACACCGACGTCCGGCGCACGTTTGCTACGGGCATCGCAGGTTTTTCACATGTCGTAGATTCCCTTTCTGCCGTAAAATACGCAAAAGTAAGGGTGATACGCAACGAACGCGGGCTTGCAAAAGAGTTTGACGTGGAGGGAGATTTTCCCCGCTACGGCAACGACGATGACCGTGCAGACGATATAGCAATATGGCTGCTCCGCACGTTCCTCGAAAAAATCAAACAGCATCCGACATACCGCCATTCCGAGCCGACAACATCGATTCTGACAATTACATCGAACGTCGTATACGGAAAGGCAACAGGAGCTCTTCCCGACGGCCGCAAAGCCGGAGAACCGCTTTCACCGGGCGCGAACCCGAGTTACGGTGCGGAAAAGAACGGGCTGCTTGCATCCCTCAACTCTGTCGCGAAAGTCCCGTACGAATACGCGCTCGACGGCATTTCAAATACACAGACAATCAGCCCTGGCGCACTCGGACACGACGACGAAGAGCGCAGCAGAAAACTTGCCGATATCCTCGACGGATATTTCGACCAGGGTGCGCATCACCTGAACGTGAACGTGTTCGGCGTTGATAAGCTCAAGGATGCCATGGAACATCCTGAAAAACCGGAATATGCAAACTTCACCGTCCGCGTTTCCGGTTATGCAGTCAAGTTCATCAACCTTACACGCGAGCAGCAGCTCGACGTCATTGCCCGCAACAGTCACGAGGTTCTGTGAGCACGCTTACCGGTGCGGATTCCTGGGGATACGTGCACTCGACCGAAACTTTCGGTTCTGTCGACGGCCCAGGGATTCGTTATGTCATTTTTCTTGCAGGCTGCCCGCTCCGCTGCGCGTTCTGCCACAATCCCGATACGTGGACGCGCAGCGGGACGCGCATGTCTGCATCCGATGTGATAAAGACTGCGCTCCGCTACAGACCGTACTGGAAGCGGGACGGCGGTATTACGGTAAGCGGCGGAGAACCTCTTTCCCAGATTGATTTCCTTCTATCGCTGTTTTCCCTTGCAAAAGAAGAAGGTGTGAGTACTGTCATAGATACGTCGGGAGCTCCTTTTACTCGTGAAGAACCCTGGTTTACAAAATTCAACAATCTCATGAATATGACAGACCTGATTCTGCTTGACATCAAACACATAAACGAAGAAGAACATATCAAGCTTACAGGTAAAACCGGAAAGAACAGTAAGGACATGGCACTGTATCTTTCGGAGATTGAAAAACCAGTGTGGATCCGCCATGTTCTCGTTCCCGGCATAACAGACAGGGACGACTATCTGACGCAGCTGCGAGATTTTATCCGTACACTGAAAAATGTGGAACGGGTGGAAGTACTTCCTTATCATACGTTCGGCATATACAAATGGAAAGATCTCGGCCTCGAGTATCGTCTTGAAGGCGTAGACCCGCCGTCTGCAGAACGAGTGAAAAATGCAGAACGTATACTTGAAACCGCAGAATACACCGGCTGGAAAAAAGAACTCAGGTAAACCCGTAATTCATTGCAGATTTTTGAATACTGGATTATACTTTATTTAGTAGTATGTAAGGTATATCATAGTAAAGGGTGGAGCGTGAATTATGAAACGAAATATGTATGTGATTTTTTGTACTGCAGCTGTTTTTGTGTTTGCATTGTCATCATGCGCGACAACAGGCGGTGTACAGAGGGTCGACGCAGCGGATGTGGTGGATCTTGACGGATACTGGAATGACAGCGACGTGCGCATTGTGTGTGAATCGCTGATTAACGACTGTATGAAATCTCCCCGCATCGCAAATTATAAAAAAGAAAATAACAGGCTTCCCGTCGCCATAATCGGAAAGATAAGCAACGACAGCGACGAACATATCGATACGTCCATCGTTGCAAAGAAATTCGAAAATGCGATTATAAACAGCGGCGTCATGGAATTTGTTTCAGACAAGAGTGAACGGCAGGAGCTGCGTGAAGAACGTCTTGACCAGGCCGACAATGCAAGCGAAGAGACTGCAAAGGCAATCGGGAACGAAACCGGAGCCGACTATATGCTTCTCGGTTCCATCAAAACGATAGTCCAGACGGAAGGCAGAAAATCAGTCCGGGCATATTTTGTGTATGCGGAACTTCATGACCTTGAGACAAATAAAATAATCTGGAGCGGTGAAAACAGCGAAATCAAGAAAGTTATAGAAAGACCTGCTGCAAAGTTTTAGCCAGCATCTATGTTGAAAAAGAATGTCCGGATAATTTTCTTTTCCGCTCTTTCCGCAGGAATTTTATTATGTTCCTGCGTCACAGTCTCTTCATCTTCGGGGCTTCATTCATCCGAGCATCCTCCAAAAATCAGATACAATCAGAACCGGTTCGACAAAGCATTAGGCAAGGGCGATTTTAATGAATGCGCCGGTATGTTGTTATCCCGGAATGTAAATGAAAACGACATAATTCAGCAGAATCTTGATATAGCGATGCTCGAGCATTTCGGCAAACTGTACGGAGCATCACATGAAATTTTCAATAAAACAGACGGCCTCATGCATGATGCGGTTACGAAAAGCGTAACGAAGACTGTCGTATCTGCCACGTTAAATGAAAATGCATCTGCATATACAGGTACAACATACGAATATCTGTACCTGAACGTTTTTAATGCGCTTAATTATTACAATCAGGGAAATATGGAAGATGCGCTCGTCGAGATACGCAGAATCAACAACAAACAGCGCGAGTATATTACAAAATACGGAGAAGCCGTCCTTCAGAAAGAAAACGTCGATGCAAAAGAAATTACGGACGCAGATTATGCTGCTCAGTTTTTCGGAATAAATGTGCCTGCGCTGAAAGCGAAGTCGCCTCCGCAGGCGACAGAGAACGACATATTCCGCGATTCCGCTGCTGCTCGTTATCTGAGCATGATTTTTATGATGATTAATAACGATGAAGACAATGCGCGAGTCGACAGCGATGTTCTTGCAAAACTCAATCCTTCGTTCGATACAAAGGACGATCTTACAATACCCGGCAATAAAGGACGTCTGGACGTAATTGCATTCAGCGATCTCATCGGAAAACGATACGAACAGTCATTTTATTTCCCGGGCGATGTCGTAAGCGGCGTGCTTTCGGCGGGCTCCCACATAGTCGGGTATGGCTCCGCTGCGATGATAATGCTTCCGCCGTTTGCAGGCGGAGTTGAAATTCCCGCGTTCAGAATCAAATTCGTCTATCCGGCATTTAATAAGCAGCGGGTACAGAGGCGGATTGCATCGGTGAAAGTGATCCTGCAGGACGGTGCAGGGGAAATGAATCTGCCGCTTCTTGAGGATTTTAATGATGCAGTCGAAAAAGATGTAAGGGCAAGGGCGTCAAAAGATTTTGCGCGGAGTGTCGTGCGCAGTCTTGTAAAAAAACTTTCGGCAGTGACGGCGGGAGAAGCAACTCTGGCCGCCGCCGCACAGGGACTTAACAATAACGGCAGAAGAAGAGGGGCGGGG
>WSSedB1CaDRAFT_10000050_pt1 | contig 65693 bp, 76 predicted proteins | sample WetSurSB1Cattail_FD_9460 | JGI IMG/M metagenome (IMG submission 9460)
AGATGGTATCCGTGAGAGGACTGCTTGGATCATGCAAATGATTAAAAATATCTTCCAGCAGGATGAAGCGAAAAGACCAGAGGAAAACAAGGGAACCTTTCATCTTCCCTTCATGAAATAGGAGAATTGAAAAATGGCAGATGTAGCAGCAGTTCCACAACAGGCAGAACAACAGATACAGATTTTCTTTAATGGGCAATTTGACCAAGTACTCATGGGTGCTCCCGTTTATTTTTGGGGAATGTTCCTATTGGGGATGATTGCAGTAATGGCAATGATGTGGTGGTTCTACCACCGATACTTCATCCTCGATAAAATATGGGGTTTTGTCACATGCTATAAGAATAAACAACCACTTGCACTTATCAGAACACGATTCAGGAAAGCATACTTCAAACCCCTTAAATACATCGCACAGATATTCTCTGATGAAGATACTCCTGATAAGTGGTATGCACCGGCACTCGAAACCAGTTCTAACCTCGAAGGTGTGAACCTTATCGAAGCTGTTGATTATTATGATTGGTTACAAGATCCAATCCTCAACCAAGCGATATTCGAATTAATCACCGAATGGAATATCCAGCATCCAGATGAGAAAATATTTGATCCTGTTCAGTTCCAGACGGTACTTGCAAGTGGAAGAATGGCGAATCTGTTTGAGGAGAAGAAGATATGGGAATACTCCAAAGGAAAGGTTCCAGTACCTGCATTCTTCTACGTTGATTTGAGTAAGATTGAACAGTATCTCCCAAGGCAACGCACCAGCGCCATGTTCGGTGGTTATACACAGCACATGGCAGATGATATGGGGAAAGGTGATAAACTCGATTGGAAGGGATATGTACTTCCAGTAATGGCATTGTGTACCCTTATGATTATCTGTGGTATCATTGCAGGGCTTCTTGCAACGGGGAAACTATAATTTTTTATAACTTTTTTGCAAAACATTAATCATATATGAAATATAATACTTACATATAATACCATGTTGGTGTTGTATGAGTTTAACAAAAGATGAGAAAACCCTTCTCACCGGTGCTGCATTAAGCGCTGGTGTATCTGGAATCGGAATCTACCAGCTCATTGCCGCAAATGCTGCAGCAACTCTCCCGTCGTATATCGGGATGATGATTACAGGAGCAATGCTATTCAATGCTGGTATTGCAGGGATTACTGCAATCGGTGCAATGTGGATGAACTATCAGGCGGTTCTCTAATGGGTTCTGATGATGGGGAAATCCAGACTGCTCCACCGGAGATAACATATTCTGATGGAGAAGTTGGAGATATTATGGTCTCCCTCCAGAACATCTATGCTCTCGACGACGCTATCTATAACCAGACACAACTTAATCGCCCTGAAACATTCATCAAGCCACTCAAAGACATGAGGAAGCGAATCGGCGATTACCTTACGCAGCTAACATCAAAAACCACTCCTGTTCAACAGGAACAAAAGTAATCCTTTTTTTGCAAAAATTTGCATAAGTTTGCATAAAGTTTATTACCACAGAATCCTACTATCTTCTTTATGCCACATCCAGCGTTTACAGGAGATGCGAGAGCAGCAGCATTCATCCAACGGGAATACGAACGGTTACATCAGGAGAACCTGTTTCATCCAGATCCTGCTTATAGCAGAGAACAAGCACACCAGATTGCCTTCCAGAGATTTCTGCAGGCAAGAGCACAAGGGAGAGTATGATGCCGCTAAAGAAAGGGGTTAAGAATATCGGTGCTAACATTGAGGAACTGATGAAGCATGGGAAACCGCAGAACCAAGCGATTGCAATATCATTGAGAGTTGCAGGAGTAAAGAAGAAATGACAACTACGATTACAACAAAGCAAATGGTAGAATGGAGAAAGATGGAAGCAGAGCATTCCAAGAGCAGAGCAACACAGGAACGAATTGTCATGCAACACGTGCATGAGTTTGGTACTGGATATTATCCAGCACTAAAGAAGATGGAAAAAGGATTAAAGAAGTAATTACTTTTTCAGCAGTGCTCCAGCAGCTCCCATTATACCAATGGCAGCACCGGTTGTTACTGCAACCTTTGTAACATCCAATACTGTGTCTGTTACTTTGTTCATCTGCGATCCCTGTGTAACCCTTTGCGCATGTGCATGTTGTGCGTGAGCAGGGTGTGATAGTTTCGTGTTCAGTGGAACCTTATATTTCTCACTCATACAAGATATCAATGCAGTAATAGATTATAATGTTTTGCAGAATATTTGCATAAATAACATATAATATACATTTTAGCATAATTTTTGCAAAAAGTTTATGTTATAGGAAAGATACTATCAACTATGGCACGTGAACCAGTTCCAACACGGAAAGTAGAAGTATCGCCATATGAACGCAGAGTACCTGTAAAGTATCACAAGCATACAGGAAGCAAGAAGAAATAAGATTAAAGTAAAAACTTTAATTATTTTCTTTTTGTTTTGTTTTTCAGAATTTATTAAAATATTTTGGAATATTCTAAAATTTCTAAAAGATTTAAAACTTTTGAAATTATTTTGTTATTTTGTTTTTGCATAAGTTTTGCAAAATGTTATTTGTAAGATATGTGATATATGTAATTTTTTGCAAAATCTTTGTACATAGGAAACTAACACACATAGGGACGTACACCCCCTCCCCCACCATACTTAAGAAGAAGTGAAGATCGGCATGTGCGGTTTCTGCGGTTGGTTCGCTGCGCTGCGGCAAAAAGAATAGGGACGTACGACCATTTTTAAAAATTTTATTTTGTTGTTATGTATTGTCCCTTTCTGCAGCGCTGCGGCATGATAGAATACAATAGGGACGTACGAACCTTTTTTTCAGCGCTCTAATAGATTGCAATAAAAAAAAACGCTCAAATCATTGTTAGATTCTATTCAGAAATAATACATAAGACCAATCTTGCAATACTTATATATACAATTAATTTTAAAATACTTTATTGTCAAATAATGAGTAGAGGTAAAAAACTACAAACCTATGACACGGTTTAATAATCACATCTCAATACCTCTATGATGTAAGCAAAATCCCTTAAACGATAATGTACAGTCTTTTTGACGGTTTAAAGGTTTTAAACCGAATGATAAAGAGTACGTAAAAAGATTAGGGATAAAAAGCGTTATGGAGTCTTATTATGTCTGATATGGTCGAAACAATGGGACTTGATACAAGCGTGCTTGGATCAAGTTGGCATGGTAAAGAGAATCCATTTAATGGATTAAAGACATCGCTTGAATGCATGAATGTATCTGGTATTAATTGGAGCGTTACACAATCAGATGTTGTTGTCAATGGTGAAATTGTTCCGGGTATGAAAGCGAACGTCCGATCGTCTGATGGTGTTGTATTAGGTGTTGTATCTGATGTATATACACCGATACAAAATCATGAAGCGTTTAGTTTCGTGGATTCTATCATAGGTAACGATGGAGCAAAATTCAATTCTGCTGGTTGTCTGTATAACAAATACACACGTCCGTCAAGAATATGGATAAGCGCTGAACTAAAACCTATGTCCCTCATGGGTGATACAATCAAGAATTATCTTGTATTTAGTCACTCTCATGATGGTTTAAACGCTGTAAAATGTTTTGTAACGCCGGTACGAGTTGTTTGTAATAATACACTCACATTAGCATCTGATACTACCAAACGATCTTGGAGCTGCAAACATACCGGTAATGTTACCGACAAACTGCAATCTGCGCAGCAAACATTACAACTCTATAATGAGTATATCGCTGCAGTACCCGTAATCGCTGAAAAACTAAATTCTATCAATCTCTACGATATAGAAATCGTTCAATTGTTAGAAGAATTATTCCCGGACGATGGAACGAACGGTAAAACCCGGATCGCTCATAATGCATCAATCATGAGAGAAGATATCCTTAAAGTGTATAATTTCAAGGATGATATTAAACGCTTTAATGGTACGGCATGGGGAATGTATCAAGCGATTACGGATGTAATCGAACACAGATCGGCGTTTAGACAAACATCGACCAGCGATCTAAATCGTTCGTTCAAAGTAATTGAGGGACATCCGATCACACAGCGTGCTCAAAAAATGCTCATGAGCATCACGGCATAAAAATGAGAGTAACAACTTTTTATTTTTCCCTTATTCTAATAATCATTTTAGAAATAGGGATAATATGGGTTTTAAGGGTGATAACATGAGCGATCTAATAGATTGCATGATGGTTAATGAATTAAAACGCAAACTGGTAGAAGAAAAAGAACAAACCGAGATTAAAAACGCTCTATTAAAGTATATGGCGTTTTTAGTCGATAATGGGTATTGTACCACATCTGCGGATATCTCTAAAGAATTGTGCCGAATAACCATAAAAACCCTTATGGTGTTCGTTAAAAATGGTTTAAAAGTGAGAACATGAATCCAGAGAAAAAGAATCCAGATACTTTCGTGGCAATATGTTTACGCTGTGGCATGGCGTTAAAAATCCACGAAATAAGCGTACAGATTGACGGACAAACAATAGACTTTAATGAGCACATCGCAATACAAAACACCAATTATAATCTCTGCTGTGAGTGCTCGGATGTTGTAAAGTCTTATCTTGAAAAAGGTATTAAAGCCGGTATTGAGCGCAGAAAAACACTTTCTTTATCATTAGAAGAACTGGATTTAAAGCCGGTTGTTATCGGTTCTTAAATCCAGTCTTTTTTTATCGATTTTTTTCCATTGGAAATACCACTATTTCCACTAACACTTGGTAGTGTCAAGCATATGGTAGTATTTCCACTGCAGAAATAAATCTATATTGTAGTCTATTCTTTAAAATACCTTCAAAATAAACCAATTTAACTATCTTTAAATACTCTTAAAAGAACCGTTGATCATTATGTTTGGGACTCCGGCAAACACAATACTATCTTCTAATAATACCCGGACATCTGAAGAACCACTTAACCACTATTTCCAATGGAGTATATTTAAAAACAATCTATTTTTCTTATTTTCCCAATATTTCCCAATAATACTTTATTATAATCTATTATATCCCATATTCAATTTTAACTTTTTCGGTTTTTTACCTTTTTGCAAAAATGAGCAAAATTAAGCATAAATACCTTATTTCACTATAATAAGACTGTATAATCGTTATTTGATTTTTTTAAATTATACCTTTTTGCAAAAATGAGCAAAAAGTTGTAAAATAGAAAAAGGGATTGATAGGAATTATGTGAATGTATAACCGCACTCTTTACAATGATATTGTTGTTTGATATTTTCTTTATTGTTCTTTTTTGATAGAACCTTTATTCCGGCTTTTACAACTTTATCACCGTTGCATCTTTTACAATTCATATCTCACCCATTAATTCCTCATATGCTCTTACTGCAGTATCATAATTATAATTGAATGGATAATGGGTTAAATGAGACAATATCGCAGATTGCAAGAATCTTTTATTTTTCCAATCTTGTACATCAGATGTTAAATACAGAACATCTTTCTTACATTTTTCAAGTTCAATTAAATCCATTATTTCCCTCATGTTTTCTTTCTGATATTTGTTTATTTTTTGTAAGCTCAAATATCGCATATCGTTTTTCATTGTAATCTATGTTTGAATAACACAGCATACACTCTTTACATTTGCCATGACAATATGCGATATTTTCATCAGGAAAGTTATCAAGCATTTCCATGATATCGGTTCTCATTTTTTCCCTGTCATCATAAACGTTAAACGTGTGTTGTATCCGATCATCACATGTTCGTGGCAAAATATACCTGTTTAGAAATAAACACGATTGTACAACCTTAAATAACGGTGTTTTTATCGATGAAAATAACAACTCTGGTCTTTTAGTCCATAGTGTAATAGGGATTCTTGGATCAATCTCATAGGCAATATTCTGCAGGTTCTCACAGTGGATATCATTGATTAATTCCCCAATGGAATTAAACCTGATACCGTACAATGTTCTTTTTCCATTGATATGTTTTTCAATCTGTTTACATTCATAAGAAGATAATATTCTTTTAGATAGAACATCGGTGTTAAACCGATATGCTTTTTCTGCAAGTGGATAGTGCTTAAGGATTCTTTTACTATAACACTGACTACAGATCATATTGGTATTCAGCATCATTTTGTTGCAATATTGCCCCGGTGATACATTGATTGAGAGAAATCCCGATAGTTTGTATTTCGGCGAATGATGTGTTATTTTTATTGGTAAAATATCGGCGCTCATTTTAACACCGTATTTTTATTGCAATGTATTACCTCTATTGTTCTGTATATCTGTCTTTCAGTATCTATTACTTCTTTTATTTCAATGGTCTTTTTTGTGAGATTTAATTCATAGAGGTATTCGATATCAGGGTGAATACCTGTAGCCGGTTCGTACGAACCACATTTCCACTCCATACCGGAATAAGACTTATTGGATTCTTTTTCTGGTATTGTAATATCTTTTTTTGTGTGATATAACCCACCACCGGCATATACTTTTTCGTATTCTTTAGCGCCAATAAGGATTAACCATCCTGCAGATTGTTCTACATTATCCCGTATCCGTCCGGTACAAACATACAACATAAATTTCTTTAATGTTGGTAATGTCCCTTTCGGATATCCATCAGAGTGACGATAAAAAATAAGAGAATCATTAAATATTTCATCCCTGATTATAATGTTCGCTCTTGTGCTCATCGCAATCAGATCCTATAGTAGTATCTATTTCCATCAGGAGATGTACTGAAATCAAGCATAATATCTTTACCGGTACTTTTTTCTTTACCGCAGAATATTCCATATGAGAATCCATTACAAGTAAATAATTCCCGGACATCATCATTAGAATAAAGTATTCGTCCGTTCTTTTTCATGGAGTCAAGCCAATCACTTTCTGATTGTATCGATCCCTCAATAATATCTCCGAGTATCCAATAGTTCAATGGAGAATCGAGCTCCACATGATGTCCCGGACATTCAAAACCATTCTTTCTTTTTGAAAGATGTTGGATAAATTGTTCTTTTGTCATCGTCCCGATATCCATTTTAAAGGATTCTCCACACTTTTTACATGTTATTTTACACAGCATTTTAATCACCTTTTTTGACGTTAAAATTTACACTACCATTAGAATAATTAAATGACAATACTATATTGTGATTGCAATCACATCGGATAGAACCAAACATAGTAGTATCATGAATCGATCCACAAACCGGACAATAGAATGTTATATGATTGTTTTTGATCTCCATGATTTCACCCTAAAAATTATTTGAGATAATAGGGTATTTTATTAAAGATATTGAGAGTGTTTATCTCAAATATACCTTTAACCGGGTACCCTGATTTTGTCATCTGTACATCTTCAGCAAGCGCAGCATCCACATTAAAGAGTAGTGCGGCATGAGCTTTACCATTCCCAATTGTTTGATCTCCACAAACTACCAGATACATTTTGATATCGGGTATTTGTCCGAGATTAACCTTTTTTGTTTTTGGCATGTCATCACCTGAAAAATTAAATAATGGGTGATAATGTAATCTCTATATCATCACCCTGTTTAACGGCGCTTATCACTTTATATCGCTCATTAAACATGTTCGTCAATACCTGCCCTTTTTTTGGTATCGGAGTATCAAACCGGCTCCAATAGAGTACACGGGTATTATCCGCTTTTTCTTCAGTCAATGCTTTTTTCATTCTTTTAATTCCTATCAGTTCAATCCCTTTGAACTGACTAACTAACTATATGACTCAATAGTATTTATAACTTATCCCTTACATAAGTGGTATCATATGTGTAATTGGTTATCATGCAATAAAGTATTCATGAAAATACATTATTGTAAAGTATTGATATCTGATAGATTAAAGCAAACTATTTCCGCACTATATTTTTATTGCAATGTATCATCACAAAATAAATTAAAGGTGAATAATACATGACAACACCAGATGAAAAAAGATACATCCCTGTTTATCATCCTTTTACTTATCAGTGGATCGGAATGCATGAAATGAAGAAGAAAGAAAAGAGGAGCCGGATTTTATGAAATTTGCAAAAATGAGCAAAACTTTGCAAACATATAATCGGTATCTATTTCCAACGTTAGAAATTTTGCAAAAATCTGCAAAAAATATATCGGAGACATCATGAGTGCAAAGAAAAGTTCAAGAATGCCAACACCGAAAGAACGTGGAACGCTTACAAGAATTTATGGCGATGAAAGCAACTGGCTTGGCGTTGCAACTTCAGCACCGAAGATTCGACGGACACAAAATTTGCAAAAATCTGCAAAAAGATAATTGCGCTACCAAACTATACTTAAACCACAAACTTTATCATCTTACATATCTTACATATAATTGTGGCAGGAGTTTCTTGCACTTTCTCTTGTCCACGTCATGTCTATGTCCGTCCAAATCGATCCGTTGAAATCAAAAGCATCTCTCCGTATTGTCTTCCTATCAGAAAAGAATCCCTAACATATCAACTCCCGCAATCTTTTTTTACAAACATTTATTATCTTATATACACTACATATATTCATGAGTCGAAGCATCACTATAACTCTCCCTAACAATGTATTTGATGCATTGGATATGAAGATGGGATTCCTTGAGGCAACAAAGGTTCCCGGTGTAACAGTAAGCAAGAGCGATTATGTCACTGATGCAATCAGGGACAAACTAACAAAAGACGGGAATAAGGAGATTATTGATACCCTCAATAGTTTCTAACAATCTTTTCTCTTTTCCTATTTCCGCTATTAAAGGCAGAAAGTAATTCAAAATCGATAAGTTTAATACCTCTCTTGGCAATATAATTCCTAACCAAAACTGGAAGTGGAAAAATGCCTCAATTCTGTGATTGTGGTCACTTGATGGATCTGTACACAACATATCATGCTGCGGTATCAAAGAAGCACCATTTAAGAAAGGTGTTCAAATGTCCATTCTGTAAAGCGGAGAGAACAACCAATGGTAGAGGGGTTGCTGTTGGATGAAAAAAATTACAATTAGAATCCGGTATGATGATCTTAAACACCTATATTGTAATTATACCTGTCTTACCGGATGCAAGAAATGCGACAGACTTTACAAACTACTTAAGGGAACACTTGAAGAAAACAGGGAACCGGGAGATAAGGAAGAATTATGATTGAAGGAAAGTATCGTTGGACTTGCCCAATTTGCAAAAAGTCATTTGGTAAGGATACACCACAAGGGCTTGGGATTACAAAATCAAATCACATGAGAAAACATACAACTGTTTTGAGGATACCATGACCGAGAAATACACTGTTGGAAAGGATGCACTCACACCAAAAGAGTACACCAGTCTATGTGATGCGTGTGATAGTCTTGTAGATGAAGTTCTCTTGAAATTCACGGTATCAACCGGTATGCGTAGAGAAGATGTTGTCAATGTCGAATGGCAGAATATTGACCTTCTCTCTGGTGCAGTAACCTTTTCAGAAAAAAAGAAAAGGGGGAGGATACGCACGATACACATAGGAGAGAAGCTGCGGATGCTTCTGATAAAGTATCGTAAGACTTGTAAGTCGAATCAGAAGTTTCTCTTTGATTTCTGCGGAAGGACTGCTTATAATAAACTACAGCGACTCTGCGATATCGCAGGGATTCGTCGCAGACCATTCCATGCGTTGAGAGCAACAAGTGTTAAACGGTGTCAGGCAACTGGTTGGACACCGGAGCAGGTTTGTGAGCTTACAGGAGATTCTTTAAGAGTTGTTCAGGAACACTATGCAACGCCATCCAGTAGTGAGATGAGGGAAGTTGCACTTGAGAGGGAAATAGTATGATTACAAAACACGATAAACGATGTGGAACATGTGGATATTATGATTCTATGGTATTGTCATGTCCTCACTGGTGCAGATCGGAAGGAACATTCATATCACAATCAGCAATCCACTGGATTTCAAGGGTTGGTTGTGGTTCGTGGACAGGGAGACAATAATGTCACTCAAAGATGATCTATCAGGAGAATGGAAAACCTGCAGGTGCTGCAAAGGTATTGGCACACAAACAGATTTCAAGGGACTTACAAGAATCTGTCCATGCTGCCAAGGAACGGGATACGAACGCAAAAATAAACAGTGGGATGGTATCTTCTAATACAAAGAAACCATAGGGAATATTATGAACAATAAAGAATCGCTATTACGACTATTCCAGAATACCACTGGAAAGACAATTCATGTACCGAAAGTAGAACCTTCAGCAATTCAACTTGTTGGATATCAATATCCGAGATGCAATAGATTTCAATTAAGATATAAGGAGTAGTATGATTCCGCACGATGCATTTTGTACAATCAAGCAGGTCAGATGCAGGCACTGTTCAATGGCGACTTACACTCACATCAAACGTGAAGGTCACATTCTCGACAAGAACTTCAAGAAGCATACCGAGAAAATTGAACTTGGTTTATTCTGTAACAATGTATCTGCATGGATAGATAAGATGAAAGTATGCCCGAAAGATACTGCTATATTATTAAAGGATATACCTGAAAAAGAACTTGAGAATAAACATAAATTGATGTTAAGATTTTGGAAGAAAGGTGGGATCGATGTATCAAAACTTTAAACCACATTTGATTTGCAATCATGGGAACAGAAAATGCGATGATCGTATCGCAATTCTGCATCAGAATAATGGTCTATTGCATCTGGATTTCTGCTGCAAAGAAGATACCAGTGTACCTGATAATATCAGGATGCCGATTCGATGGTGTGAATTAGAACAGGTAGAGCGGTGAGATAATGGGATTTGGGCATTTGGGACGGATGAAATCCGCAGACAAACGTAAACCAAAAGGAGATACCATCTCTGAAGAAACCGCATACCACTATGCTTCAAAATGCAGGGTTCAATTGAGAAAACACCATGAAGAAATGAAAGATGATCCCGAACGTTTAACAACAGAATTTCTTGCAAGAATCTGCAGGTGCGAGTGCAGGGCATTACGAGATGATGATAATGAAGCTGACAGAATACATTAAAAAAGGGTATGGAAGAACGAATAATTCCTGTGGGAAAAATCAGGGTTCTGGAGTAATAAATAACCCAACCGGAAAGAAGAATTGTGGAATTGCAAGAGGAACAAGAAGAAACATCCCCGAAAAAGAGGAATGGATATGGAACGTAAAGACGAACTCGAAGGATTAAAGAACTTTTGCAAAAACACAAAAGTTGTAATCACCGAACTTTATACAATGGTGCAGAATGCAGGATACGAACATAAGATTGAGGATTGCAACTGGCGCTTCGGTGACATGAGTGTGATGCTTGATGAGATAATCGAACTGGTTGATAAGGAGATGAAATCATGACACACACATCAGAATTAGCATCCGAAGAAATAGTAATTTTCTTTGGTACTATAATTTCTATCGAACTGGCAATTATAATGATGGTTCTGGTGATAAAATGACCGGGAAACCACAACAGGGGTATATCATTACTGCGGAAGAATTTGCCGAATTAACAAGATTGTATGCGGGACGTATTAATAGTAAAAATGTTGGTAGAATCCCTGCAATCTTCAATTCGATTCGTTCCCATCCCTACCAGAGCGAGCGGGATTATGAAAACTGCCCGGATAGACAGACACACGAAAACAATCTTTTTGCATGTTATCGAGATGAGTTCCATCATAGTTGTTCGTATGTTAGGCAAGAGGGGAAATGCCCACGAAATAAGAACGAGCGGGAGAAGGTGCTGGATGAACTGATATTTTGGCTTGACAATCAAGTACCAACAAAAGATTTGGAACACCCTTTCTATGAATGCAAAACACGAACAAAAATGAAGATAGCAGAACTCCGGCAGGCAGGTGAACCATGAGATACCAAAAAATCTGTACCCCATGCTGTATCTTCTCAACATGCAAGAGGAAATACACACTAACAAAGAATGAATGCTACTGCAGACCACGAATGCTTCCGAGGGAACTCAAACCAACAATTTCATTGCAACGTATTCAGCATGAGGAGCATATGCTGCGGTTATCAGCAATCGAAAATGGTGGTGGATAATGCAATATAATACAGACAGGGAATTTATGAAATTCTTATTCATAGTCTTGTCTGTATTAACATTTACTCTCCCGATTTTAATCAAACGAGGAATGCTTTAACACTCAACCAATCTAATCAAGATATAAAATCTTTTATAGTATAACGCCGAACATAATAAATGTCAGGATGTCGTCAGCCATTCTTGCCCAAGTACTGCCCGTACTTGTTTGATGGGGTTTAACAGCATTTATCCCCATCATCATTTCCTTACTTTTCATAAGACAAGTAGTATCTATTTTACGTCGTAAAAATCAATACACATGATTTTTATACTTGTAAAACATATTGCCTGTTACACTGTTTCACGCACCAATCAATGATAGATAAAAATTCATTGAACTTACGGGCTGTACTTGGGCTGGAAATAGTCTGGAACTGATATCATGACAAAAGAAACGCCAATCGACATTAATGATATCCCTGATAGTGATGTCGGGGAACCAGTTGAGCTATACGAACTTTCTCTTGAACAGGTTTTATCAACGCCTGTCATTCTTGATTCTGCAACGAGGCAACGAATAAGAGTGCAGGATTTTATCGATGATGGTAAGTTTTCTGTATGCACGTCGTATCTTGCGCAGCAATCCGGTCAAAATTACACTACTATTCTTGCAACAGCAATCGTTCATGGACTCTCTATTTTCCAGCACGAGCATGAAGATGTTTTAGAGGAGATGGAGTTGCTCAATTCTGATATGCTTTTCAACAACTATCAAATCTTCAATAAAATGTACCAGAACTTCAAACCGTCTGTTGAGTGGGGTAAACCAACAAAATTAATATGGTGTGATCCACAAACACATGATCTCGTTTCTCACTATGCATCCATTTTAAGATTGACTTGTGGACAACTTGGAACAGCACTCTTATGTATGTCATATGCAGAATCTACACTGCTACCAGCATATATTACAAAGGAATGTGTGGACAAAGTTAATCTGTTCAATATTGCCTGTAATATCTGTTTAGACAATTTAAAACGTCTAAAATACTAAAATCTCAATTTTCAAGGAACACAGGAACTTGAGAACTTGAGAACGCTGGAACATAGGAACATAGGAACTTGAGAACAAAATAACACCCTGTTCACAGTACTATATTATAGACCACCCCCACCCCAAAAAACATATACCATCACAAACATACATAAGATATATCATTGGAGTTACCCATGTCAGATTATGGAGCATTGATTTCAACCATTCACGAACTGTATAATAGGAAAGAGGTTGTTGAACTTCTTCCACCAGTTCAGGATTTCCCTTTCCCGTCGATGTATGCAGGACAGAAGAAGGCACTCGATGAGTTAGCAGGGTTAAAGAGTTCACTTCTATGCAGTCATACGGGTTCCGGTAAAACTGCAGTATTCACGACTGCAACAAGGAATGAAGCAACGATAATCATCGAACCGAGGAAGTTCCTGCAGAAACAAGTATCGCATCTCTTTAAGGATTTCGTCTTGTATGGGAGAAGGGAATACAGGTGTAAACATGCAGCACACGCAGGGATAGCACCATGCATGCAGAAAACTAAATGCACCGATACCTATTACATAGACGAGTGCGAGGACTATAAACCATCATGTAAAGCAAAACCCTGTAAAGTGTTCCTGTCAGGTGATAAAATATACCAGTATCCGTGTCCGGGTTGTGAATACATTGCTGCACAGAATTATGCGATGCAGGTTCTTGCACGAAATGGTACAGTAATCTGCAACTTCGGGAATTTCTGGAATTTATTGAAAAGTGCAACTACTGTTGTTGTTGATGAAGCAGATTTGTTTTTCAAAGAAATCTCTGCACCGCAGGTACTTTACACTGCGGGTGGGCTTACAGAGATATCCAAGATGCTTACAGCAGAAATTCACGACAAAGAAGAAAAACTAAAAACCTCTGATAGAAACTCACATTACAAAATCCAGAACGATTTGTATAAATTACAGTTCCTCTATGCGAATAGTGATTTGTGCTTCAGTTATATCAAAACTGACAGAAAGACAAAGAAAGATAAGATTTACGTTGAAGTTAATCCGATGAACACTTCTATCCTAAAAGATAAATTATTCCAAGGTAAACGGGTTTTGATTGTAACTGCGACTCCAACGAATTTTAATCTTCCATCCATATCTTATTCAGTCTGGCAGCGATGTGGAATTTATTATGTCCCACAAGGAAAATTAACGAGTAGAGAACTTAACCTGCGACCTTACCTTCTCGACCATGCTGCAACGTTTGTCGAAGGTATGAGTAATATCTTTGAAGGTATCTATGGGAGCAAGAAATTTGTTGTCCATTGCGGTAACATTGGAAACCATGCAACAAAGATAAATGAATTGCTCGATCCAAAGAAATGCACTCTCCATGAAGCAGGGAACCTTATGGGAACGATTGATAACTTTATGGATTCCGATAAGAGGTATCTATTGGTGGCATCGGCAGAATATGGTGCTGACTTTACGTGGTGCAACTGCCAGTTTGTATTGAAGTTCCCCTATGCAAATTATGATGAACGGATGAAAGCACTTGAGAGAAGTGTTGGGAAAGCCAAGTTCAAAGAGCTCTATACTGGAGATGCTATCAGCAGACTCATACAGCAATGCGGTAGAGTCGGGCGTGGTGCTGGTTCTTTTGGCTGTACGTTCATTCTTGATGCAAAGTTCAGGGAAATATACCAACAGTATTCTGGAGTGTTTCCTGATTGGTTTAAAGCGAGGTTGCATTCCGGGACATTTTAATTCTAATCTATTTTCAAACTTCAAACCGATACCTTTATCTATTAATCCATCCATCTATAATTATGGCATCTACTACGTTGTCATTCCAACTCAATTCAGAGAGGTTAGATGAGTTATCAAAACTCCAGAAAGCCCGGAAACGGACTACTCTCTCAATTGACCAGTTCGCAAAGGAATTGGTCTGCGAGTCATTAGACGCTGAAAAGAAGGTGAAGTCTGCATGAAGAAGTTCAAAGTCACTTACAAACCAACTCCCCAACGCATCTTCATCGTTGAAGCAGAGAACATTCCTCAAGCAATTACCAGAGCAGAGATGCGAAGGAAGGAACAGTTCGATGCACTCGCAAACGAAGTATCGGCAATTGAATACAAAGAACCACAGAAGGTAATCTGAAATGGCAAAAGAAGCAAAAGACGAAGGCGAAGTAGTCCAGCAGACATTCGACTGGACGAAGGATGAGTATGGTGGAGAAGTCCAAGAGGGAGTCAAGTTCGATCCAGAACAGGAATACACCCTCGAACTCGTTGAGGTATCGGGGAAGACTATTACCTCTAATGGCAAGCAGTTCAACATCATTGAAACCCAATGGGCAGAGGAAACGTCAGATGTCAAACTGAAACAGTCTTTCTTTACCGGGCGCCAGACTATCAACGTTGAGAAGCCAGAGAAATCATCTCCTGCAATCGTCCTCGCAAATGCACTCGGAATAAAAGTCGGTGTCGGTGACAAGTTCCATGTCAAGCAGATACTCAAGATGGGCATGAAGATCAAGGCGCATATCGTCCCGCAGAAGAACAAGAAGGGAGAGGAAACCGGATTCTCCGTCATTGACCTTTCAACCGCACGAAAAGCAAGTGGTGGCAAGGCACAGAAGAAACTCGATGCCGATCCAAAAGATATCGTGAAGTACCAGACTGAAATCTCCGGTGGCAAATATTCCACCAAAGAGAAGTTCATCGGGAACCTCGCACAAACTGGCAGGGCATCCGAAATCGCACCATTCCTCGCACTATGTGAGGAAGGACTGATTACCTTCGGGTGATTACCATTACCCTCTTTTTAACGTATGGAAATCCGGGTGACGGAAAAACCACGCAACACTTATCTCTCTGTAAATGTTTGCAGGATTCTATTTATCTTGTGCTTGAACGGAAAGATGAAGAACTCCTCGAAAGGAAAGGAGAAGGGGTTGTTTTTAAAGTTATTGAACAGTTTGATGAAGATTTCATGGAAGATCCTATTGCTACACTGGATAACCTCAACAGGCAATTCCGTGAGATAATGAACGGTGGAAAATACAAGAATATCTTCGTCGATGGGGTATCTGATATTCGTGGGTTCGCCATGAAAGAGTGGATACACAATGATAACCGTGCAAGGAAAGTGGAAGGGCTTAAACCACGCACATCAATACTTGGCGAGAATCTTTCTGCATGGTCTGCAATTAATGACAGGACGAAGAATATCATCAGACCACTTGTTAATTGGGCTACAGTAAAGCGAACCAACGTATTCTTCACGGCACAGATGAAAGACAATTACATCAACAATAAGAAGGTAGGTCAGGCAATTAACATCGGGGAATGGCTTGAGTATGATGTTGATGTCAAATGCCATCTCTATCGTGATAAGGAAGGGGATTTCATGGCATCGTTCGTGAAGGTTCCCGGATGGGCAAACGAATGTGAGAACGATGTTCCAATCACAAGGGATGCATTCATCGCACTGCTTGCAGAAAGAGGGTTGATACGATGAAGGAGATATATAAACTCGACAAACTCCGGTACTCATCGAATGGGTATGTAACCCTTACTGTAAGAGCACTTCCCGATGATATGGATAAAGTATTGAATTTCATTGCACACGAGATGGTGATAAAAAATGACAGCGAAGCAAGATCCTGTTGAACTTGGTTCAACCTTCCTCATCAACCAGTGCGTCCAGAGTGCATACTCCTTTGAAGATTATTGCAACAAAGTAATGCGATTGTCAAGGGTTAAGTTGAAGCGGATGAATGCCAATCTAAAACCAGTGGAGTAATTATGACCACAGCAGAAGAAAACTTAACAATTAAGATTGAACCACCAGAGATACCGAAAGCATCATGGTTAATCAGGAAATGTGTTGCTGGAGTATCAAAGGATGAAGTACTCACTACCATCACCGATATCGATTTGTTCATCGAGATACTTGAGAGCAATCTATCAGCACTCGAAACCTACAAGAAAGTATTGCTGAACAGGGCATTGAACGAGGGTATCAAAGAAGACTATGGTGCAGTTCTGATTGAGATACCGGGAAAGAAATTGCGGAATCCCATCACTGATATCCAGCACTTCCAAACCACGTTCCCTGAAGGATACCGGGCAATACGGGAACAACAGAAAATCGATATCGATGAGGAATATCGCAGGGACATCCTTAACCTGAACATCTCTACAATCCCTCTCACCCTCGCAGACAAGAAGGTTGGAAAGGATGTTGTAACAGAGTTTGTCGGATACAGACCACAGGAAGTAAAGATTGTTGTACAAAGAAAGCAGGGCATGAAGAAGGAGTTGCTTGGATGACAAAGTTATCTACAATCAATAGTGCTCATCTTTCGGAAGGGAGGGTATTTCATCTCGATGAAGTGCAGGTAGATCGGCACCTCTCTCCACAACGATACTGGCTAACTCTTGGAGCTGTCGGGCTTACCTGCGGTGGTCATTTCGTCCGTGATGATATCATCAACATCAGGAACCTTTGCACTAAAGTATTGGGTGAAGAATGAATGATGGAATCATCATCATAGACACCAGAGAGCAGAAGCGGGAATATATTCAGAAGTACCTTCAGGATATCGGTGGGATTAATACGGCAATCTCATGCCTTACTCATGGAGCCGACTACATGATTATCAATGGGAATCAGTCGATTGGTGTTCAGAGAAAAACATCTGATGAAATATTCCAGCAGATGCATGCAATACAAACCGATATCATCCCTGCATTACAGGAACTAACAGATGCACCAGTACTTCTCATAGAAGAACAATTCCATGTCGATAGGAATGGGCATATGTATCGTCGCATGAATGGGTTCCTGCACGAAGTCGGGCTTACTGCAACATCATATTATAATTTTATTAATAGCATCCGTCTTCTCGGATGTGAAGTTGTTTGTACCCGCAATCTCGAACAATCTATCTGGTGGATGGCAAGTACATTTTTCTACATCGGTAAAGAACATTACCCGAAACAGAAGAAAGGTCATAATCATTCAATGCAGGCAGTTGGTGCTCTCTGCTGCATAAATAACTTTGGAATCACATCAACAAAGAAACTTCTAAAAGATTACACGATTAAAGAACTTATGCTGATGGATGATAAAGAATTGAGAAAGTTGCTCAATGCCAATCAGTTTATAAATTTCTGTAAAGTCCGTGATGCAAAGGTGATTAATTAAATGTTAGAGAAATTTACATTCGACAGTGATGCTGACGCAAACAAGTTCTTCCGGGAGAATCCGTATATTTTTCTTGTAAAGTTTGTTGTCAATGGGAACAAGCAGCATTACATAATTACAAGGAACAGGAACCTCGGAGAACGAGTGCATCTTAAAACCGAATTTACAACACAGAATGGTGGTGGTGTAAGAAATGGTTGAAGTTGTAAATATGAATACATGCGAACCAGCGTGGGGACAGCCGGGTGATGTTCGTATCGACAGGGCGACCAAATGGGGAAATCCATTCCTGATAAAGCATGAGTCGGATCGTGATTGGGTATGCGAGCAATATGAAGCATACTTCCCTGCGTTCTGTAAGCGACAGCATATAAGCATTGTAGAGATTGCCAATGCCAAACGTCTTGGTTGCTGGTGCAAGCCAAAGCGATGTCATGGTGATTACCTTAAGAAATTAATTGATGAACTGAACAGGGGTGAAGGTAATGTCTGAAAAGAAACCTGATGCTGCACTACGTGAGAAGATTAAACGTCGTGGAGAAAAAGCATTGTCAAAACGACCAGCACTTACCCCAAGCCAGAAGCGGAGCGAAAACATCAGGAAGAAACTTCGCAATAAGGATGGAAAGAAATGCCCAATTGATTTTATTGAACCGGTGGTGTTAAAGGATGAATAGACAAGAAGAAAAAGATGATAGTTATAATCACACATCGTGCCATGCCTGTATAATCTGCAAGTGTGGAAAACGGGTTTGGTATGGTTGCGGGAAAAAGCAGACAACAAGACCAATCTATTGTAAGAGCTGCACAGCAATTGAACTGGAAAAGTTAAAGAGGAACTGCCAGTTTGAGATGTCTGAATCTTCGATATCCGATAAGACAGACGAACAGATTATCATGTTTTATCTTCGCAGACCAATACCCGAACATGGGAACACCAAGGAGAGTATCAACTGATGTCTGATATTGCCGCAACTGATAATATTATTGGAGATATACTGGTTGCTATTGCAACCGGAACTTCTCTTGCAGGGGTAGTTCATAATAATCTATATCTCAACCACGTTCTTGCAATGCAGATATGGGCATTCAGTAATATTGTATTCGCAGCATTCTTCTATGGTCAATATAAACAATGGTGGAATGGTGGTTTGCCGTCAGCAATCCTCTGCGGATTTTACATCTTCTGTTTCATAACAGGAATCTATGGGTTGATGCAATGAAACGAACATTCAGACTTTCAGAAGGGGAAGCACAGCATCTCCTTTCAGTGATGCAACTCCACTCAATGACAGGAGACCATCAAAGTATTGACTTATACCCAAAACTTTCAGAGCAGTATTACCAGTGTCAGGAGCCATGCGATCCATGTGTCTGTGATGATTGTCCATGTGATGATCCAGCAGTGCATAAACACAACGATTGTGTTCACTCGAACAAAGAGAATGATGGGTGCGCATTATTCCCGATAAAAGAATGTGATCCTACAGGGAAAGGTTGTTACATGCCAGTCTCGATGCGTGATAAAATGCTTGCAGAGTATCATGTGCCACCCAATCTTGAAACGCTTGATCTTGGTGCAATGATTGGAGAGTTTGACAGGAGAGGGTTGGTTGTGAAGGTAAGGGATAAGAAATGAACCTGAAATACTCTGCAACAGAAATACTTGCAATTGGAGTATTCATCTGCTTCTGTATTGGTATGGTAAGTGTCATGCTTGGACTGATGGTTACTATTGCCTCGATATTCTTTGTAAGTTCACAGATAGCCGAGATAGGAACATCAGCATTGTTCTATGGGCTTGCAATCATTTTCATCTGTGCAGGAATAGGATGCTTCATTCCAGACAAGGAAAAGGTGTTGGTGAAATGACATTAATTCATAGATGCAAGATGTTTGCATACCGCATTAAAAATCAGGTTGTTCCATTCAATCATAAGAAAGCACAGAAGTATGAACTGAAAGCGAACCAGCAATGGTCTGATGAACACTTCTCCAGATTGTATTCAGAGTCTATTGATGCAACAAAACAGCTCATTGGATTTTCAGATGAATGGTTTGGATGCAAAGAAGAATGGGATAGGTTCATCTGCTGGACATCTGGTTTAACCATGCTCGAAATAGGTTCTGGTGCAAAGGGGAATATCGTTGATTGGTGGTGGGCGAATCAACGATTCATCATCGATCCACTGGTAACACGGTATAAAGAATACCAGTTGAAAAAGTTTGGGAAAACCTTTTTTCAGCCAACAACTGTTCTCATAAGCACTCCGGCAGAACAGTTCATTCCAGAATTTGAAAATACGATTGATGGAGTTATCGTATGCAGGAACACGCTTGACCATTGTAGTGATCCAATTGCCGTGCTTGAAAACATCTCTCGATATGCAACAAATGGTTGCTATCTTCTGCTCTGGACTGATTTATATCATCCAGAAGGACACGACGATGGGCATTCAAATATAACTCCAGATATTGATGAGTTTGTAGAAATCATCGAGGCGCTTGGGTTCGAGTTGGAATTTATAACTCCGAAGAAAGAAGAACGCAACACGGTGCATTTTGGTTGCAGGGCAAGACGGGTGAGAGTAGAATGAATGCAACCGAACTTCAGGCGATGGGAGATACCGGGTTTACACCATTCTATCTTGGGGTATTGCTTATTGGGGTTGGTATAATTCTTATTGCTATATATTTCCTTCAGGGTTCGAGGTATGCCAAATGAACATTGAACAACCAATGACACTTCTCGAAAAACTGAAATGGGAACGGTTCAAGAAAGCAGTAAAAGGCAATCGTGGTTCCTATGACATTCTTGGAATAGCCGAATTAGACGCACAGATTCGTTTGGTTGAACGATATGGTGATTTGTTATGAGAAATGCGAAATCATTAAAGAATGACAATACAAGGGCAATGCTGGACAAACTCATGTGCAAGGTATTGCTTGGGAGCGACTTCACTTCAAGAGAGGTTGCTGTAATGTTATCGAAGAAGAACAGACTTGTAACTGCAAGAGCATTGGGAAGAATGCTTGCAGAGCGATATGATGTTGTATCAATAGACCAGAACAAAGGAACGTGGAAAAAGATTCGGGAAGTAAATGTACCGTGGGAGAAGAAAGTATGTGCAGCATGAAATCATTTCAGCCACCACGAACTGCAGAGGAACTTCGGAAGGAAGCAGAAGCGAGAGGAATTATCAATCGTTCACTCCCTGAAGAAACTCTCATGACTGTTATTATCATGTGTCCGAAATGCCATGCGAGAATGGAAGTTGATTACGATGTGTGGGTTCGTTCAGAGCTTCCGGGTACTCCAGCACATATGCAATTCCTTTGCAAGAAAGTATCATGCGTTGGTGCAAAGTATATCTATCATAAAATGGGGAACGAATGAACGTTCCCTATAAAATAGAATACACCAAAGGATTCTGTATCTTTTGGGGAATCTGTTTCGGGATAATGATTTATGCCGATGGGATATTAGGATTCGCACTTATAGCACTGATGATGCTCACACTTATCCATCACGAACATTCTCATGCAGTTGTGTGTAACAAATTGGGAATCAAGATCAACGAAATCAAATTCAACTTTCTTGGAGGGTTTGTAAATGCTGATATCGTCTATGCGAGGGATGCTGCAAAGGTGTTGGGTGCGGGTGTTATTAACACCGGGATGTATGCACTTGCATTCACGATACCAACATTTCTGATTTATTATGTCAAACCAATTGGTTTAAATTTTGCACAAAATCCCTATCTTAATTTCATTGATACGATGAGTGGTTGCATGATATTGTTTTTCCTGATGGTGATTATACCAGTGAAATACAAACATGGGAAACATGGTCTTATAACCACCGATGGGTATGGGGTTTATCTAATGAACAAACTTGCAACAGAACGGGATGATGAACTCTGGAACAGTGGTGCAGTAGATGCACTCAACCAGTTACAAACTTTACAGAGGAATTAGAATGAAACAGTCTTTTAAGATTATGATAGCATTGCTCATCGTAGCAATTTTGATATTTCCTGCAACTGCATGTGCAGAACAGAACTGCGATAAGACCAATGTTGATGTTGATGTAAACACTGTGAACAGGGTAACGAATAACAACGTGAACAATAATGTGAATAATAACGTGAATAATAATGTAAACAACAACAATGTAAATCAGAACCAGCAGCAGACTCAATCGCAAGACAACAACCAAGTCGTAATCATCGATACATTATCCGGGGTTTCAACCACACTTCCCTCTGTATCACAACTTGATGTCGGTGATGCAAAAGAGTATTCCCGTCTGGTGTATCCCGGTGAAGTAATATCATTTGGTGTTCTTCCGGGAGATAGTATTTCTGTGAAGGCATCTTCAGACATCGCTCTTTATACGATAGGAGATTCTGACGATTCGCTTCGAATAAATAGTAAAACGGCATCTCCAGTTTACGATCCCGTTTACCACAAGTTTGATTTTGGAACAGTTGTTCCCATCGACAAGATTGATTACTGGACAACGAAGGCAACTCTCGTAGCAGGCAACGATTCGAAATTTGTTGTTGTAGATAATCGAGCACCGATGAACGGATACACACATATTGAAATTTCAATCGGGAGTGTGTAGATGGTCAAAGTATCAATTCTCATCCCAACATATAATCAGCCATTGCTATTGAAACGGGCATTGGATTCTATCACAGACCAGAATTTCAAAGATTTCGAAGTGGTAATTACCGATGATTCAACAGACACCAGAGTGAGAGATGTTGCCCACAGTTTCAGGAATCTTCTTGATATACGATATTATTATAATCTTGTTCGATTGGGTTCCCCTGCCAACTGGAATGAAGGAATCAGAAGGGCATCTGGAGATTACATAAAGTTTCTCCATCATGATGATCGGTTTATCGGGGATGAAGCGTTGAATGGATTTGTAGAGGCGCTTGATGAAAACCAAAATGTAGATTTCGTATTCTCTGGTTCTATTGCCTGCAACCAATATGGGGAATGGTTGCGATTTCATTCTGCAACTAAAGAACAAGTACAGATGTTAGAGCACGATGCTTGTTCGGTATTCCCTAACAATTTCATCGGTGCTCCGAGCGCAACAATCTACCGAAGGAGTATGAACCTGAAGTTCGATGAGAAGTTAAAATGGTTCGTTGATGTTGATTTTTATATTCGTGCTTTAAAACAAAACCCACAGTTTATATTCATCCCTGCATATACCGTATGTTGTTCCAGTGGTGATTACTCTGTGACGCATGAATGCCAGAATGGAATACGAACACGCCTTTTTGAATGGGCGTATGTATATTCAAAGATTGTAACAAAAAAATATTAGGTGAAACTATGGACATAATCTGGATGTTAAAAGATTTGTATGCTTGTAAAGGCGATCTTCAAACGTGGATTAATCACAGGTATAAAGACGATGATGTTGTTATGGTGAGGAGATCGACAACCAAATATATTACAACCACAGAAGGGCTGAAATTCACACTTGCCGGAGTATCAGAACTTGGGGATATGATGGATGAGTATGAGTTTGATGATATCACCAGCGATGATATTGTTCTTGATCTTGGAGCAAACGTTGGTGGGTTTTCAATCCGTGCTGCACAGAAAGCAAAACACGTCTATGCAGTCGAACCATTATTCTATCGTGAGTTGGAGGAGAACATTGCATTGAATGGGATGCAAGATAAGATCACCGTATTGAAATGCGCAATTGGAACCGATGGGAATAAAATCGCACTATCATATCGTGACCACCATGATGTTGTCCCAACGCACACCCTGTCACGGATTCGTTCTACCATCGGTGTTCCTGTTACATTCCTGAAGGTTGATATCGAGGGTGCCGAATGGGGAATTGATCCAAAAGAGTTTGATGGAATTCCAAGGATAGAATTTGAAGCACACGGTGGTGATAACTCATGCATGCCAGTAAACAAAGAACTTATCAAGTATCTTAATTCCAACTGGATAGTAACAGAAACTCACAAATGGGTTGTGTATGAGAGTTACTGGATTCATGCACGAAAAATAAAACAACACTAATCTTACAATCTCTTTTTATACTATTATTATTAAGTATTCCTTATGTTGTGTCATTGTAAATTGTGTGGTTACAAGTGGACATCGATGGTTGCAAAGCCAAAACAATGCCCTTATTGTAAACGGTATGATTGGAACGAGAGGAAGGTGAAACGAAAATGAAGAAATTATTATTGTTCCTTATTGTAATTCTTGCAATCGTTTCCAGTGTTCAGGGGTTGGCACTTACATTTCAAAATGCTGCTGATTTCTCTGAACAGGTACAATGTATAGAAGGAACAAACTGTATATGGTCACATAACACCACTGGAGGAAACAGTGTCATAGCAAATAATGGTCAGGGTGGATATCCCATTTTAATAAGTCAGACCGGGTTGCCAATGACATATGCAGCAGCAACAATCTCTACAAACAATGCACCGAATGTACTGTTTTATGATTCGACTAAAACCAGACAGGGATCCGGTATGTGCTATTGCGATCATACGGTTATTCATGATGCACTTCCGTATCGGTGTGAAGTTATCATAACCGCAGGGAGAGCGACAGTTTATGCCAATGGTGTCGATGTTGGTTCAATCAATGGTAATTATTGCCCGAACACCGTTATGAGCACGAATCCATTTTATATCGGATTCGGGATGTCTGCTGACGATGTTGTATGGGGAAACACCGAAGCGAAATATATCTTCGGTATGCCAGAGAACGGGTATTTCCTTATGAAAGATATTCTCAATCCAGCATCAAGCGGGTTTTATCGTGTGAATCAGACAAATCCGAATGGAAGCCCAACGCTTATCAATTCCCTTAACTTTACAAGCACATATGGAAAACCAAATAACTTGAGCGAAACTGTTGTATTTACAGGAGCAGGGCAAACTCCACTATCTTATACAACTACCGGAAATTCATCTGCTGGTACAATCTATTGGGACTTGCTTACCTTCTTTAACAGCAATGCTCCATACGGATTATATCGGACAGAGATAAATCCGCAACCAAACTCTCCAAGTTTTGCAACAAGTGCGTGGTTACCATATATCGGTTCTGGAGCAAATATCCAATTCGATAAGACATCTTACACGGTAGGAGAGACTGCAACAATTACTGTTACAATGTCCGATTCATATTATCAGGCGACATCAAACCGCAATGTAACCATTCAGGATGTTTATGGCACCAATGTTTTTACTGATACCGGTTTGTCGTTTACGCAATTACAAACTGGAGAATGGCAGGCAGTAACAACATATACGTGGGATGGGGAAGAAGTGGAAGAAGGAGCATACTATGGGTTGTTGTATGCCAACATCATTTCAAACAATAATGTTGTCCTCATGGGGTACACGGTAGTTTCACTGTCAAGTACTTTAGTCATTGATGGGTTTGTAAAGGATGCCCAAACAACCAATGGGATATCTGGAGCAATCATTAATATAACACAGGGTATTGATACCGATTCTATTACATCTGGAGTTGATGGAAACTATACCTCATTGGCTGATTTTTCTGCTTCATCTTATACAACACTAACTGCTGGTGCTACAGGGTATGAGAATTACTCAACGTCGTTCCTTCCTGTGGGGATTGGTGCGATTCATCTTAATCTTTCTCTTATGCCGATATCCCCAACATATACCGGTATTGCTCTTGGTGGACTTGTAAGAACTCCACCATATAACCAGACGGTAGATTCTGCAACGGTATTGGTTGCCAACGGTTCATACAGTTACACAGTAACAACGAACTCTGCCGGATTTTACATCATCAATGATCTTCCAAACAATCTGGTATTCGATATATGGTCACACAAAACAGGGTTCTCAAATTCGACGATTTACAAACTGCTGGTGGTTGGATCATGAAGTATCTTGCACTGGTTGTTGGGGTGATGTTGCTAATCTGTTCAGCAAGTGCTTTGACGTGGACAAGCACAAGCGGATGCTGGACTGCAACCGATGGAACATATAACTTTACAAAGTGGAATGCCACTGGAAATACAACATGGACTATCCCTACTGGAGTGAACACAGTTGATTACTTCATCATTGGTGGTGGTGCTGCTGGTTCTCCCGGAGGGAACTACGGTGGTGGTGGTGGAGCAGGGCAAGTAATAAATGCTACCGGATTTGCTGTAACTCCAGACTCAAGTGTTAATGTTACTGTTGGTATTGGTGGAGCAGGAGCAAGCGGTTCTACAAGCCACCCCGGTTTCACAAGTTCGTTCTCAACGCTGTATGCAATAGGAGGTTCAATCACTGGTGGAAGCCAAACTGGAGGAACTTCTGGAAATGGATTTGGAGGAGGGCTTCCGGCATCATATGGTGGTGGTGGTGGAGGTGCAACTGGTGCTGGAGCTACTGGTAAATCCGCATCAACCGGAGCAGGTGGTACTGGAACTACCCTGCTATACTTCACTGGAGAATCTACAAGAGTTGCTGGTGGTGGTGGAGGTGCTGCCCATGACGGATCTGGTGGTGGTGGTGTTGGAACCGATGGTGGTGGAGCCGGAGGTTCAAACTCTGCTCACAACAACGGATACAGTGCTACAAATGAAACCGGTGGTGGTGGAGGAGGAGCAGTTAATGCCGTTTCAGGATCTGGTGGGAACGGTGTTGTTATCTTAAGATATCAACTACCGGTGATAAATCCTACACCCATTGTATCATTTACCAGTAATGTGACGAATGGGGTACAACCACTTCATGTTCAGTTCAACGATACGTCTGTGACAAATATCACTGCATGGAACTGGTCATTTGATGATGGGAACTATTCGGCACTTCAAGATCCAGTGCATACCTTTTACAATGGGGTTTACCATATCACACTCAATGTAACAAATGCATCCGGTTACAATTTGTCCACTGTAAACTATCCGATATCAGTTTCTGATTCGGGTGGGTTGTCTGGATGGAATCGACAGGACATAATTATGGAACAGGTGTTTACGTTAGCATTCCTCGTAAAAGATTCATCAAACCACAACGGAATAACAGGAGCAACAATTCAATTGAGTAACGGAGACAGTGCCACTACCGATCTGGTTGGTGGTGCGAACTTCTCATTGAATTATTCTACTGTTGTTGCAACATTCTCTATGACTGGATATTCAAGCAGGCAAATCTCATATGTTGTTACAGCAGACAGAACCGAGACAGTATATCTCGATCCAGTAGTCATTCCTGTAAACACAACGTCGAATACAAATATTGTTTACGTTCCAAAACAGGTAGAACTCACCGTTGTTTATTATGATCCTGCTGGAGTGGTTGTTCCAAATGCCCATGTGGATTTGACTGCGGTTGCAAATACATTGCAGGCAGATTCTCAATTGGAAACATTGTATGGTATCAATCCGAATGCAGCAAACCAGTTGATGAACGGAACTCTGGTGATGCATGGCAACACTGATTCGAGTGGTGGGATTGTATTTACCATCCTTCAGAGTATCAACTATCAGGCACAGGTTACTGATCCAGCAACAGGAACAGTTTACACAGCGATGTTGTTCCCCGGTTCAGATCCATATACCGTATGGATTGGAACGAACCCAATCAAGAACCAGACACCATCAAATGCTGCATACATGAACCAGACACGGTTGTTTGTTACTCAACCAGATGCCGGGAATATCACCGACAATCTCATCTATCAGGACTTGTCTGGAAAGACAACCAGTGTGACATTCGTTGTGAAGTATGCCAGCAATTTGTCGGTTGCATATACAGCAACACAGGCAGTCAGTGGAACGAATCCTGTATATATGAATTACACCCATCCTAATATTAGAGGCATGGGAATTTTCTACGGATGGAATGCAACGAAGGTGACATGATGAAACACAAATATTTTATTGTAATGGTTCTTCTCATGCTCTTTGTTGGCATTGTATCCGCAGGAACATATACTGAAGAACAATATGCAGGAGAGACAGGAAAAGGGATTGATGGGGTTCTTGTTCCAATCGGAATACCACCAGCGTATCTTTACGTTTACACATGGATTTCTCTCTGTTTCCTATTCCTGATTGCAGCATCAGCATCACAACGGAATGGTGAGTTTTGGGCAATTCTTCTTCCACTGTTCGCAGCAATGTTTGTCTGGTGGGGATGGCTTGCAGTACCAGCAGAAACGGGAATGGGTATCATCATCATGGCAGCAGTGCTTGCAATGGGTATTTACTTTAAGGGTAAGCAACAGGAGAAATTTGGAATTGCCGGACCCGGTAGCCCATTCCTTAATATAGTTTTCTGGATGATCATTATTCAGGCGAGCATTGGTTTTATCAATGCAACGGGGATGTTTAACTTCATGGGGAACTCTGCGGTAACACCATTAAAATATCAGAATGTTGATTTGGCAACGAGCGTTCCGAAGTATGCACAGACGGGTGGTGTTGGTGCCGATGTTGCTTCAACGATGTTCTTTGCAGCACAAGCAGTATTTGCAGCTTTGACAATGATGTGGTCAGTCCTGATGGGAATCATCTGGTTCAAGTCACTGGTGTTGTCGATAGCACCATTCCTCGCAAACTATGCAATCGTTGGGTTGTTCCTGAATGTGGTATCGGTAGGTATTGATTTCATCATTGCAGTTGCAGTATGGACGTGGTTGTTCAAGCCACCCATAGGAGAGAACATATGAGCTCACAGTCTTTAATCGGTTACGGAATCCTGATAGTGTTTGGTGCATTGATATGGGGAGTATCGGGGTACATCGTAGGAAATATAATTGTACCATGGGGAAACGGGTTCATCATGTTTGGAGTGGCATCGCAGGACTCCTATAATACCGCTTTGACAATCATTCAGATTATGGTTGCATCACCATTCCTGATGATTCTCCTGTGGGGATACGATCATATCAATAATGCCAATCTGGACTCCGGTGGTCAGTAATGGCAACAGCAGCAGAAAAGATGGAAGCGCTTGCATATTGGGCAGGTGGTTCTATCCTGTGTGCTACGATGGCATTGATGGGAACTCCGATATGGGGAACAATCTATGGGGTATTGAATGCCCTTAATATGACAGGAGATTTTACGAGAAGTAACCTGCATGCAGTCCAGCCAATCCCTATGATGTATTATGGGTTCCTCGTTGCATTCGAAATTGCATTGATTATCAGAACAGTATTTGTAGTCTGGAGCAAGACCACCTATGAAACTTCATACTAATCTTTTGATTGCACTTGCATTGATGATGCTGATAACAGGAGCATCAGCAATCACTACAGGTGCTGCAACTGCTGTCGGTTCGAACAATGCAACGATAGCATGCACAGGTGCATCTGGTGCTTGGTTTGTCAAGTGGGGTTCTACCAACATGGTGTACTGGCAGTCTCCAAATCAATCGAGTGGAACTTCGTACCGTATTCATGAAAGTCCAATGATGGGGAATACAGTATTTTTCTACCAGTGCTGCGATTCTACCGGTTGTGGAAGTCAGGGAACATTCACATCACTGCCAGTAACTCCATTACCAACACAAACGATTGGTGGATTGTATGAGAACATGACGGAGAACGGTTATGACCTGCCAAGCATTGCAGCAAACCTCATTACACCGTATGTCTGGAATAGCAATATGAGTGTAACGATTATCTTCATGCTATTGTTCTCTCCGATATTCATTGGTGTCTGGTTACGTTCAAGAAGTGCATTGATTGCTCTCCTGCTTGGGTTCATAACTGGTGGATTCATCCTCACAGCAAATGCAAATCCGATTGGCATTGGAATGCCGGTTGAAGTTGTTGCAATCGCACAGGCAATGATGTATATTTCATTCGCAGGAGCAGTCCTCTATATCCTGCACAGGTGATGTCATGAACGAAGGTAAAAACTTAAACCTGAAAATCAGTGGTGCGTTGGGGAACTTCCACAAGCACCACCAGAGTAATGTTAATATCAGGGCAGGGCAGCCAATGCTGGTATTCTCAAGACCGGGAAGAAAAGGGTATTTCAGCATTGATACAATTCCTGACAGAGCACCAAGTGCCGTCTATGATGCTATCCTCGATGGGCAGTATCTTGGACGGTTCAACTATGCTGCGATTGTTGAAAAGTTCAGTATTGGGAGGGTATAAATACTTACCAATGATATAAGAATCTAATTAAGGAGTGTGATTTACAATGGGTATAATTAACGAGTCTGCAGATCGTTTGAAAAAGAATGTTGAGCATATGAACAGAGGGGAAGCAATCCACCCGGTTCATGCACACATGCATGTTGCTGCTCCACCCAAAGCCAAGATGGAGGAAGGCAGGCATGAAGGAACGGAAATGTACAAGAGATTCTATGGAGGAAAAAAGCCATAGGACTTCTTCCTATTTTTAAGGTGTTAAGACATGGCAATCGAGATGACTGATGAGGAGTATGCTGCTTACGAAAAAAGGCAGAAGAAATATCAGGAGTCGGAAGAAGGGCAACGAGAACTTGCTCATGCAAAAGAAGTGTATGCCAGAGATGCTGCCATACAGAAAGAATACGACGATAGCAAGAAGGAAGAAGAATCAAAATCCGAGATGCATGAAGTTGCTGCCACTGCTAAAGAAGAACATGAAAATTTAAAGGAGAAAAAATATCCAAAAACCGCAAGTGGATTTCAGATGGATGCAGAAGATGTCAGACGTGAAGAAGAACGAAGTGCATATGCTAAACATCGGATTGCAGAAACAGAGCAGAGAGTGCGGGATAGAAAGAAAAAAAGGGATGAAGAAGAAGTAGAGAGACGAGAGAAATGGCAGGAAGAACACCAGCATGTGCCACATGATAACGATAAACCAGATGATTATACTGCATTCCGTGTGTATGTCGAAGATAAACCGAAATCTGATTACCACGAAGAAATAAAAAAGGTTGCACCCGGAGTAAGAGTTCTTACAGTAACATCAAATGATGCAAATGATCAATCTCCAGACTTCCGAAATAAAGTATGGACTCTCGATGAAAATGTTGCGAGTAAAAAAGATGCAGAAGAAATAAAGAAAATCAAATCGTTTTCTGATTTCGCTGCATCGGGTTATGGTGCTGCTCACATGGGAGAGTTTGCTTCTGACACTACAGAACAGAATCCTCATAGAACAATGGAAGCGGCACAGACGGCAAAGAAGCAACTGGTGAAGAATGTTCAAGAGGAACAATATAAGAGTGATATTGTTCGTTCAGAAGAAGCACGACAAATGCATACTCCTGTGAAGAATAAGTCGATGGTTGAAACTATTGAAAAAGCAGTAGAGTTCGGAAAGAAACCAATAACTCACGGAAATACTTCAAACTATGCAACTTCTGCAATCCCAATTATGAATGCTACCGATATCCTCACTCCAGAAGAAAAACGTGAAAAGGCAAAGGAACAATACAAACAGAATGTCAGGACAGAAGTTAAGAGGAGAGCCAACATTTCACCATCTGCTGCAGCAGGTGCCATTCCTTTCTCACCACAGGGAGATCCTCTATTCTCTGGTGGAAGCGATGAGGAAGCAAAGAAACTATATGCTGCAACAAAACAGGCAGAACGAACTGAAGCAGCAAGAGAAGCATACAAGAAACAACTGTATGGTGGAAAGTCACCACAACCAGTTGGTCAGACAAAACCACTTGGGAATGGTGATCCTTTTCAACGAATGAATGAGGATACCATCAGTGGCGCTCGGATGGAAGAAAACGAATGGATGAAACATTCGAACCAGAGTGCAAAAGCAAAGGTATCGGAAATGAAAGCAGATTATTCTGCTGGAAAATCTTCAGGAGGAGCAATGGGAGTTTTACGAGATATCATTACACATCCACACGACACTGCGCAGGAGATTGGCTACGCAGCAACAAAGAAAGCAGAGAAGTTTGAAATGCAGAGAAAGCAGGAAACACGCTCGGCTGCAGCAAAACAACTCGAACCGGAATACCAGAGGAATGACCAGAAGTTGAGAGAAGGGAAAATCTCAAGAGAGATGCACGAACTTCGGCAGAAACAACTCGATGAAAAGTTCGAGAGTAAAAGCACACCCATCGAACAGAAGGTTGGTGGGGTTGCTGCAAGAGAAGCAGCAAGCATCTTCGGAATGTTCAACGAAGCAATCACATCTCCTGCAACAAAAGAGAAGCTGGCGCACGAAGAAAAGAAACGATTGCACTTCGAGAATAAACAACGAGAGAAACAGGGGTTGCCACCAATCACTCCAAAAGCATCAGCATTCGAAGGGAACACGGTTTCTGCTGCATTTGCCAGAGGACTTTCAAATACAATGGATCAGGTGAAGGAATCCCAAAAAGCACCGGTTGTATCGAGAGTGCTAAAACATGGTGCAATGGTTGCTCCATCAAGAAAAGAGTTTGGTGGGAAGGGAACACGCAAATCTTCGCCAACGAAAGGAACAGTTGTAACGAAAGGTGGAAAACCAGCACCGAGAGTTAATTTTGCTGCAGGTGGATTTGGAAGCCCGATTGCATTCAACAACAGTTCCTTTGCATTATTCGGGAGAGGACAACCTGCACCTGCTCCTGCACCAGCGCCTGCTCCAAAAACAAAACACCACAAGAAACGATAATATCCTTCTATCTTTTCTGTAACAACCTTTTTCATCTATCAAATCTATTGTCTTTATATCTGGTGATTTAGACATGGCATGGTGGGATGTAATTACTTCGCCTATACAGCAGGCAGTACAGAATGTGCAGCAAACAGTATCGAATATCATTTCTCCACCCACACCACAACCATCACAGACAATACAGGGTGGTTCTGGTGGTGGAGCAGGATATACAAATGCGATAATCAATCCATCAACGAACCAGCCGGTATCTGCTCCTGCACAAATATATAGTCCGGGTGGAACTTCATATACCCCATCGCCACAGACAATAGGGAACCAGATTGTATCAGGGATTCAGAATCTCCCTCAAACAATAAGTGCAGGGATTCAGAATCTTCCACAAACTGTTCAGGGTGGACTTGCAAGCGGAAATCAACAGATACTTGGGATTACAGGGATTGGGGTTCAGGGACTTCCACAAACACCACAAGGCGCTCCTATTGGATTTGGTGCATCCGCAGGAGATGTCGCATCGAAAATAAATCTACCAACGGGTTATGGAATGAATCTTGTTGGTGGTGCTGTTTACACTCCTGTAATGATTGACCAGTATAACACGAAAAATCCCGCAATGGTATTCCCAAGTTATTCGTTCGCAGGTTCTACTGTTACGGAACCAGCACAATCGAAAATACCAAGTGTCAATCTATTTGGGTTTCAAACGCCAGAGATTAATCTTTCGTCTGTAATGCCAAGAACAATCGGTGCGGCAACCGCATTCCTATATCCCGGAACTACAACCACCTATTCGCAGCAATCGACATATGCATCTCCGAAAACAGAATTGGTAAAAACCGATACATATATGATCCCCGGTGGAACCATGACAGAGAAGTTCTACAACACGACTGGTGGTGTTCAGAATGAGATTACACGAACACAATCTCAAGCACCAAGCGGGTTCGAGGCACTGCAGGGAAGTTTGAGCGAGAGAGCATATTCTGGATACGGTTCGCTTTTCGGTCTCACTGGCGAACAGGCAAAGACTGCATTATCGATTGTCGGGACGCAAACAAAGGAGATGGCAAACGTAGTTCCTTCAATGCAAAATATTGAACAGGCAGCCGGTTCTGCTGTACTCAAATATGGGTTTGATAAGCCACTTGAAGCAGGAGTGAATGTTGCAATTGCAGCAGCAACCGCAGGTGTCTTTGAATTGGGTGGGGTTGCATTCGGTGGATCAAGAGCGATTGCAGCAGAACGAATTATCGGGACTGGTCAAACCGCAAGGGCAGTAGAACTTGTTACAGGTACTGCTTGGAAATATGCTCCAGCCGCATTCGGAGCTTTGTATGGAACATCAGTTATAGAACGTTCTACCGAAGGTGGAAAAGAACTTGGTGCTGGAAGCATTACTGCAAAGGCAGCACCGATCGGAGTGTTTGAAGTTGCTCCGATGGTATATGGTTTTGGATTACCATCGAAGGCATCAGAAGCATATGCAGGAATAAAAGAAGGATATGCGGCATTCAAACTTGAAGCAATGGGTGCAAAGCCAGCATCAATGATTGTTGATATGGAAGGCAATCTTGTTATGTCTGGTGGTGCTATCGAACGGACTGCTCCGACATTTGGACAATACGCAAGAGCAAAAGTTGGAGAGGCGCTGGATACTTCCTATGTTACGTCGAGGGGAGGGTTGCTTGCAGATATATCAAGTGTCCCAAAGAGAATTGGGAATACTGTAAATGATGCTGCAATAAAAGGGGATGCTGCATCAATTGCTTCGAGGATGAATGAAGCAGTTATAAGGGCAGCAGAAAAGCCAGCAGCAGCATTCGGAGAAGCGGTAACAAAGGTTGCAAGCAATCCGAAGGTATCACCAGAGGTTCAAACTATCGGATCATATGACGTTCCAAACATTGAGGTTGTAGCATATGGAAAGCAGGATGTTTTTGCAGCGATTGACAAGGCGATGGGAGTAGTTCCATCAGAGATGCTTGGGAGGCAATCTATCACAGCAGGAGGTACACAACTTTTAAGTGAACCATACCCAAGAGCATTTGTCAGCGAAGGTAGGGCATCGGAACTCTCACGCATTGCATATCCAGAAGCAGGTGCTCCACTTTCTACGAGAGTTGGGATGAGGGCATCAGAGCTTGTTAATGAACTTGCAACAAGGACTTCTTTGAAATATTCCGCATACCCGGAAGCAGAGATTGCACGACTTAATGCTAATGCCAGAATGGGGATATCGCAGACGATGGAAGAATCAATACGTGGAGCATCAACAACACCTTATGGGAAAACGATCTCTGGAACAAACATTGGTAAAACATTCGAAGGTTCTCGAATGACAGGAACAAAAACGATTGGTGGTGTTGAAACAACCGCTCTTGCAAAAGAACCATCAAGAAGCTCGGTACGAACAACAGATGTTGGTGGTACAACCACACGAACACAACTTGGAACAAGAACCGATTTCAGAGGGCAGCAAGGTGCAATGAAGCCAATGAAAGAATCATCTCTTGGGTATCAGGGGAAGCAGGCATCTGGTGCGTCTGCATTGAGTGAAGTGTTACCGAAGGTTGAAGGCATGCCAGCAACTCGTCAGGCAGCACCACAGGGTACAATACCTTTCATGTTGCCAACGTTTGCAATTGCTGCATACCAACCATCTGCAATTGCAGCAAGAACGGAAACGGTAGTTGCAGCGCCACAGGCATTTATCCAAGCGCAATTGGTACAGGTTCTTGGTGCCGACATGCCAGTAACACAAGAATCGCAGAGAAGGCAGGAGAGTGCAATAATGCCAGCATTTGCAATTGCGTCTGGTCAGAAAAGCGATGTGGTAGTATCTCCGATAAGCGATGTATTATCCCGTTCGATGCAGCAGCAGGCAACGCAGCAGATGGTTGCATCGCAGTCGAAACCAGCATCTGATGTACTACGGATGTCAGAGTCTGCATCTGGAAGGTATCAGGTTCCCGATGTTGCATCTAATGTCAGATCCGAAAGCATCATCACGCCAATCTCCGAACAGCGACAATCACAAATCCAGAGAACTACAGAGATAGTTCCAACAAGGCAAACAACAATCGAGAGAGGGTTTGTTCCTATCATCCCACCAGTAATCATTCCACCAATATTCCCCGGAGGACTTGGAGGTGGTGGTGGTGGAGCAAGCGGTTTGAAGAACCAACGGAGAAGCAGGTTTACCGATATCTTCCTGTATGGTCAGGGCATCGGTGATTTCGGAAGTGTCAAACCGTTGCGCTTCGGTGGATACTCCCCTCAAAAACCTAAAAAGAAATAACCCTTTTTTATACATGAGATAGATAAGATTTATACAATATCACACTCAATCTAATACTATGAAAATACCCCTCCCCCTCATTTTTATATTTTTACTCCTGATGGTGGTGCCAGTTCTTGCAGAAGATATCAATATAACAGCAAACATAACGCAGAATGTTACACCAGTCCCAACACCTGCTTATAACAACACCAGAATATCACAGGGACAGTGTGTTGAGATAGGTGGAACATACGATGTATCTGGTGTTATAGGATACTCCTTCACAACGAATGCGAACACCTTTGCATACTACGGGAAGTATGTATCGTCTTTTGATCCAGCATATGATAACACCAGTGTTCTTTACAAATATGAAATGCCAGATAAGCGTGTGGCATATTATCAATTCTTTATTGATCCAGCAATCTTTGGGAACAGAACGGGTTACTGGTATCAATACACTGGAGAATATGAAAGAGCAGCAAACAAGCGTGCATTCTATGTTTCAACGAAATGTGTGATACAAACAATAAGTCCAAAGATAAATGCAACAAACGAATCTGTTATCGTATTAGATAAAAATACTGAAAAAATTCTTGAAGGTCAAGGCATCAAGCCAGTTGAATTAAATCCCAAACATATTGCTGATATTGTTGTTGCACGTGATGATGCATTGAATATTGAAAATCTTAATGGAACTTATCAAGCATGGCTGTTTGGTAGAGTTACTGGAATTTATGGGCAACCAGTGAATCTTACTAACACTTCAACAATTTTCACAAAAGATATGATTCAATCAATGGAAGTGGGTTCTTACAATCTTTTGATGGAATCTTCTGGAAATAACAAATTGTTTGAACTTTCGTATAATTCTTCAGAAAATCAAGAAATGCTAATTCCTTTGATGAGAACAGTAGAACCTGTAGAAATTACAGGATCGCAACCAAGACTCGTACAACCACAAGTTGAACGAATTTTATCAACCTTTACAGATGATACATATAAGATATATAAGGTTGAGATACAAGAACCATTTGTAGAAATTAATGGGTATCAGGAAATTATTTTGAGTGATGCAAAAAGCATTCTCGAAGTTGCAGGTTACACAAATCGCCAGCCAGACTCGACAATACAACTGGTAATAGATAAGAACAATAAAATAAACAAATCTGATCTGTACAAACCGGTTGATGTAATTGTTGAGAAAGGAGATCCCGGCAGTCTGCGAACATTCCATGCCTATGTCCCAATCGATAAAACGCAGTATGCTCCGGGATATCACGATATAACTGCAACAACATCAGATGGTAAATCTCAAACAGTTGCATTCTACATCATGCAATCTCCATCTCCAATACAAACACCTACGACATATTATTCGTTCATCGATGGACACCCATATATCCCAATCCCTACACCGATAACAATTATTGAAAGACCACCACCAGAGAAAGTCTATGTCACTGTCACAGTAACTGTCCCTGTAACACCATCACAATCATCGGTAGATGAAGCGACATGGAAATCGATATCATTCATAGCCGAGATGATTGCATTAGGAATTATCGCATGTGTTGTTATCGGGTACTTCATTGCTGCTTACATCAGGTCACGAAGAAAAGACGAGGATGAGTTGGAATGAACAGTGAGGATGTGTTACAGATTTTTATTACAATCGTTATTGCGGTTGCAGTGTTCATTGCTATCCCATGTTTATTGAACATCCAGATGCAAAACCAGATACCAACGGAGAGATGGTGCAACGCATACAACGAATCGAGCATGCCAACAATATCAGTTCATCCCGATTACAAATACTGGTGTTTTAAAAATGAAACCGGGTGGCATCTGAATACTTCCCGTCCTATGATTCTGGAGAACGTGATAACATGAGTCTGAAAGATTACTTCGAAATGGGCAAACAATCCGAGATGGAATACGAGAGAAAAAAGCAACTTCGGAAAGCAGCACCAAAGAAACTTACAAGACCATCTCCATATTCACTTGCTGGTATTGTAATGGGTTTGGGTGTTCTCTACCAAATCATAATGCCCAAGATTCGTTCACCAAGCACGTTTAAATCGAAACCGAAAGCATCAACCATGTCAGTTATCAAAACGGACATAAAGATGATTGTAATGCGAATACGTGGCTTGAACAAAGATTGGGAATTGTATCAGAGGTTCGATGAGTTGGCGAGGAAGAAAAAATGAATACTATACATCTTATGCTGTTTGTAGCATTCTCTATCATAACTATTGTATGGTGCTTATTTGCTATGAGATATATGATTACCGATTCTCCAATTTACAAGGGTGAAGAAAAATGATTGCCAAAACTACAGATAAATTTCCACCAGAACAAATTAAGGAAATGATTGGGCAGTTGTCGGTTTCAACTGCTCGCTCAACAGATCCAGCAATTAAGTTGGCTTTGACAAATTCGAGAATTTCTGCGCTTCTTGGGATTATGAAGCATAAATGCCAAGAATGGGTAATGCCCGGAATTTCTACAATGATTCATGAAATTCTTGTAAAAATGCTGGAAGAAGATTTGAAAGCAGAAGATCATGAAAATGCGATTCGCAATAGAATTTCATATCTTATTGAATTTATCAACAAAGAGAACACAATTGCATTAGAATCGAAAAGTAAATACTTTCCATCAGAATCTTTGACTTTGCTTGTTGATTACAATAAAGTTGTAGAATGCAGAGAAAGATGGAAAGTTGCCAGCAAGAAGTATATGGACAATAAAGATGCGTGGGAGATATCAAACGCTATGGTTGCAGATATCAACGATGTTCTTACGCAGATCGAACTGGATTACAATTTAATCATAATGCCAAAGAATTATTCGTATGACATCAATGATATGAGTATTTTCAAAAAACAGAAAGAGGAGTAGTAAATGTGCGAAACTGATAGAAATCCTGAAAGTTTGTATCCACATGAACTTTTGTATAAAAGGCGATGGGGAATGATTATCTCTATGTTTGTTATAGGATTCGGACTTTCTGTTACACTGGCAGTTGCAGTGAATATTTTTTTAAATATGGAAGGTGGTTGTTAATGGCTTGGCAAAACCGTGAATGGAAAAAAACCGGTGGTATTGAAAAAGTAAGTTCAGAACTTGGTGCAGAAATCTATTCGCTCACCTGTCTTCATGATGATGGTGTAAAGGGATATGGTGGAATGCGTATCGCCTGTATCGCACCGATGCGTCAGGGGAAGACAACGCTTGGTCTTGAAACCATGCTTCATTTCCATCACATCACTAAAGTTCCAAAGGAGGATTTCTTTAAAAACCGTAATCGTGATGTAGAGGATATGCAACCAGAAACAATCATTTACAGGGGAAGAAAATTAGATTATTGGAATGTATATACGAAGAAACATTTTCATAAGTGTTTCCCTGATGATAAACCAAGAGCACTACGGGTATTCATCTGGTATGAAGATGATATTGTTTTCTACGAGGAAGCGCAGGAAGAAAATGTAATGAAACAGATATCCGGTCTTGATATCTATAAGTACCATTCGCAGAAAGACCTCTATGATAATCTCGTTGAGGGTGGTATAAATGTAGTATATGTACCAAATGAATATAAGCTATCTAAATTACTAATGCATGTACTTAACGAAATGCGTATGTTATCGCCCGGAGATCCCGGATGGTATAATGATACAGATCAGGTATCTGTTATTAATGAAACATTCTGGTATGATCTGTTCTACTATATGCAGGAGATTGAGAACAGCAGGGATGGTACTATAAAGGATAAATCGCTCGAACCGAGAAGACGGCTTAAATCTGTTGCATTCTTCTTCGATGAAAGCCACCAGATATTCCCTGCGAACGAACCCAAACCGTTCTGGTATCTCATTGACGATTTTGCAGAGAATGCTTTAATTGATTCCGGGCGTATGAACATGACCATCTACGCAAATATCCATGCACTGAATTTAATGTACTGGAAAGTATTGCAGAGGTTCGATACGTTCATCTGGCTTGGTGGGAGTAAACCCGATAAATCTTATTCTATTGTCACTGACAAACTCACACGAAAATTACGAAAGGGTGCGTTTATCATTGAGGAGAAACAAAAGAGGTTTGGTAAGATGGACTTCAAAAGGATACCGGAGCAGCCATATACCGTTCTTGCAAAAGGAGCGCAGTAATGCCAGACTTCTTTGTAATGCCAGCGACACCACCACCAACTCTTGTTCCAACTGGTCTTGCAACATCTGGAGATTTAAGTTCAACCGTATTCATCGTCGGTGTTGGGCTTGGGTTGGTGGTGCTTGCGGTTGTCGGAATGTATATGTTGAAAATGATGCATTGGGCTTGATTGTTATGAGCAGACTACACGATATGAAAAAAGGAATCGTACAGAAGATGGAGAAAGTCGCATCACAGCAGGTAAGTAAAACGATGCGGAATCTTGAGAAACGAATGAAGAAAGAAGATCCTGAAAAGATGAAAGCGTTTCTTCAGGATATGGTTGATGATGAAAGTTTCCCATACGAGATGCGCCAGCAATGCAAGAAACTTCTCAATGGTTATCTTAAAGGAGAATCTCCAGAGGTTGTTATGAACGAGCATATCAAAGAGGTTGTAGAAAATGCGACTAAAAATTAAAACCATTTTCTATCTTCTGCTTGGTGGTATTTACTCTCTCACTCCAGCAATCCTGATAGGCATGTCAAATGGTAGAGTGATGCCAAGTTATACAGTAACTCCGCAACTTGTTATGGTGGCATTCACGTTCTCGTTTGTTCCATTCGTCGTCGGGTTCCTCGGTGGAGAGATGTTCATTGATGATATGGATGAAAGCGATCCGCTATACAATCCAGATACCATGCGAAAGAATAAGAAGGATTGAAAACAATGGGGTATTAAAATGTCGCTATCGGGTAAAGTCTTTTTGTTTGTTATCGTTGCGGTGGGTATCGTTGGATTCGTTGGGATGATGGCATTCATACAAACAAATAATGCACCAGTTGATTCTACAATAAATTCAAGTCTCAACTCCTATTACAACGATCAACAGATTGTAAACCAGACGATGAATAAAACAATACAAGTGGGTGGACTTGCGGGAGCGTTCCTATCTCCTATACCAATGCTTATGATGATATTCGTTATCGCATGTGGTGCGTATCTGTTCCTGCTTGTGGTGAAGAAACGATGAGAGTAAGAACAATAGTTATACTTCTTTTATTGGTATCTGTTGTTATCAGCAGCTCTGGATGTATAAGCATCCCGGCAATGCCAAAGATTCAGCCGATACAAGCACCAGTTCAAAAACCACCCAATGCATTTGTAGAGGTAAAGGATATCAACTATAACCCGTCTGCTAATATCAGTGTTAATGTAACAGTAACTCCAACTCCAACACCCACTCCCACTTCAAGATTCATATACGTTTAAATAGTATGGGTGTTATATGAATTATTTAAGGAGTGTGATTTTCACATGATAACTGAACTCAAAGAGAAAAAGATGGAACTCGAAGCAGAGATCCGTCCGAAGGTCGAGGCACTTGCCAAAAAGCATGGCATCAACGACTCTGGTATCGTGGAAGGCGTTATCCAGTTCATCGTCATTGCAGTGCTGATTGTGTTCGTTCCCGGTATCCTCTACGTGGTTTCCACTGGTGCGATCTCGGTTCCAGCATCGAGCATTTTCTACAATGCAAGTGTTTCAACCAACACCAACGTCGCCAACGGTGTCAGCACTGTTGGTGTCATCCCGACGATCTTTGCCATCGTGCTCATCATCGGTGTACTGATGCTCCTCGCAATGAGGCGGTAGATAGGGAGATTCAATTCTTCCTATCTTTTCTGTATCTTCCTTTTCTAAAGAAACCTTTATCGTTGATTACTTTCATGATGCTTCTGGCAATGCGGAGATAAACAACCTTCCCCTTTTTCTCGAAAATCTTTATGTGCATGCAAGACATATCATGCCCTATGCAAAAGAATTATATCCTTCCTGTCATAATCTTAATGTTTCTGCTTGTGCCTATGGCATCAGCAATGGATGCAGTGAATGTTATAAACCCTGTAGGAACAGGTGGTGGCAATAATACAATCATCTACAATTACACTTACATTAATATCACATCGCAGATGAACCAAACCCCAAATATGACACCCGGTCAATCTGCGACGATTACAATAAATCATACCTTCACTCTTGCTGCCGGTGCATCTGCATTCGTAAATAATATTGGAACCTCTCTTAATGCGATATGGGATATTGGTATCCCTCAAGGTGCTAAAGGAGATACAGGAGCGGCAGGATATACTCCGGTCAAAGGTGTTGATTATTTCGATGGAATCAACGGAACTAATGGAACCAATGGAACGAATGGCACTAACGGTGTGAACGGGATTAACGGAACCGATGGTGCTGCTGCAACAGTATCCGTTGGAAGCACAACAACAGGAGCACCGGGTTCGAGTGCATCTGTTACGAATGTTGGAACAACTGCTGCTGCAATATTTGATTTTGTTATCCCACAAGGATTGCAAGGGTTACCGGGAACACCGGGTATCAATGGAACGAATGGAACGAATGGAATAAACGGGATAAATGGTACTAATGGTACTAACGGAACCAACGGAACAAACGGTATAGATGGCATCAATGGAACATCAGCAACCGTTGCTGCAAACTATACCTTCACTCTCCCTGCTGGAAGTTCTGCAACTGTTTCAAATGTTGGAACTGTGAATGATGCACTATTCGATTTTGGAATACCCCAAGGTATCCAAGGTATCGCAGGGATTAATGGAACCAACGGAATTGACGGAATTAATGGAACAAACGGTACTAATGGTATAAATGGTATCAATGGAACGAATGGTACAAACGGGCTGAATGGAACTTCGGCAACCATCATCGTAAACTCTACCTTCACTGGAGTTGTTGGTTCGAATGCAAATGTTACCAACATCGGAAATTCTACTGATGCTATATTTGATTTTACCATCCCCGTTGGAGCAACTGGTGCAAAAGGAGATCCCGGACAGACTGGTGGCACTGGTGGACAAAACCTGTTCTTCCGCAACCTGCACTCAACCGATCCCATTACTTACGAAGGATTGGTTCCAACTCCATTTGGTGCGACAGAAGTTGATGAGACTGGAACAATCAATGATGTAAGCGGTAAGGTTCTCATTGATTCTTATATCACAGATGTTGGGTATCCTGCAATTACAAAGATACCCGCAGGTCTTTGGATATTCCGGTCATTCCCATATGTAAGCGCAGCAACGGGAACAACCACATTGACATTCGATGTTTACAACAGGACTGCTGGTGGAACAGAAACTCTCCTGTTCTCCGTAACATCACCACAAATCACAGCACTATCTGCAACAGAACTCGATACCTATTATGCGCAGGCATCTGACTACTTTGTTGCAACATCCGATAGAATTGTAATCAAGGTATCTGTCCAGACAACCAAAACCGGCGCTGGTATTACCTATCATTGGATCTATGAAGGAACAACGCACAATGCAAATGTCCAGACGCCAATCTCATCAGTGACAGCATCATCTCTTGCTGTTGGAATGAAATCTGGTGGAACAGCACTTTACAAAGGGCAGGCAGTTTATATCAGTGGCGCATCTGGTGGAGTCCCAATCGTAAGCAAAGCAGACAATCTTATTACTTCCGACACAAGAGCAGTTGGGCTTGTCCAGAACGATGTTGCTGCAAATACCAATGTCAATGTTGTTCGTGTAGGTGTCCTCACTGGAGTCGATACCCGTTCAACAAACACCAATATCAATCCTCTCGGACAAACGTGGACTGCCGGGGATTTACTATTCGTAACATCATCTGGTGGTCTTACCAATATCAGACCAACATCAGGACGGAGTGTTAAGGCAGCATATACCCTTACCGGTTCGAGTGCCACCGATTCTCTGCTTGCGTATCCATTCGAAAATCCTGTATGGGTTACAGCAGCAGCAGCAGAAGATGTTGTTCTCCGTGTTGGTGATTCGGCTGGAACCAACAAGGTCAGCATCAGGAACTACACGAATACTGAAGTCGCATATGTGAACTCACAAGGGCTTGCAAGTTTCAATGGAACGAATGAACTGGCAAACATCACGATGAACAACAATTACATTACCGGGTTGATGTCTGGAACTTCTGGAGGGAGTGTTGTGAATAAATCCTATGTCGATTCACATTCCGGTGGAACATTAACTTCCTGCACAAATCTCACTGCAATGTATCCTGTAGGAACTGTCTATGTTTCAACGCTTGCAACAAACCCCGCAACAACATTCGGGTGTGGCAACTGGTCAAGCATCGGAACCGGATATTACTTGGTGAGTGCTTAAAATGAAAACAAAATATCTTCTTTTCATCATAGCAATCATTTGCTTATCTTCAGTCCCATTTGCATCTGCTGCACTGACATGGACTTCTTCAAACGGTTGTTGGACTGCTTCGGATGGAACTTATAATTATGTTAAATGGAATGCAACCGGAACCACTTCATATACTTACACTGGATCTACAGGGCTTGTCGAGTATCTCATTGTGGGTGGTGGAGGAGGAGGAGGGGATGGAGGTAACTATGGTGGAGGAGGAGGAGGAGGGCAGTTTAAAAACGGAACCTTCACTCTTACTGGTGGAACTCTATATGCTGTTGCTGTAGGAACTGGTGGAGCGCATGGCAACACCGGAGTAACTGGTGGGAACAGCACATTTGGTTCAACAACCTCTATCGGTGGAAGCGGTGGTTATGCGACACATGGTGGTGCATCTGGTGATGGAACTGCCGGAGCAACCGGTGGGAATCCACCAGCAGGAGGAGGAGCAGGTTGCGCAGGGGTTGCTGCAAATGGAACCAGTGGAACAATCGGGAAGTATGGATATATCATTTCTCCAGCATTGCAGGTTTGTGGTGGAGGTGGGGGAGCAGGACAGGGTAGCCCATACACAGCAGGATTTGGATTCTTCGGTGGAGGGAATGGTGGGTATAACAACCAACATGTTGCTGGATTCCCTGCAACCGCAGAAAGCGGTGGTGGCGGTGGTGGTGCGGTAAATAACGTTGCTGGAGCCGGTGGTTCTGGTGTTGTCTATATCAAATATGCAGCCAACGCACCAGTAGCATCGTTTGATATCGTTCTTAACGATACATCTACAAACGCTCCGTCTGCATGGATATGGAATTATACAAACCTTACTGGAAGCAATACTCCAGTAACATTCGGAACTTCGAGTGCTGCGATTCTTACTTTGACAACACCCGGAAATTATCTTATAACACTTATTGCATCGAATACCGGAGGTTCAAATACCACCACGAAAACCATAGGATTAAACCTTACAAACCAATTAGTTTATTTCTGGAACAGGACAAGTTGATATCATGAAACAAAAACTCATTCTTTTGATAGCATTGGTTGCAGCATTAGTACAACCAGTGTTTGCAGGAATTGACAACACAACCATTTCTACAACCATCATCAACACGCAGTATCTTGACTTGACAATCTGGATATTGATTGTTCTTCTTGGATTCGGATTCCTTATACTATCGAACATCAGAGCACAGTGGAACTCCCAATCATCACAGGCATTGTGGGCTTTGATAGCGCCATTCTTCCTGTTCCCTGCAGCATACTTCACATTACAGATACAAACGATGTCATATGTTCCAACACTTGATGCAGAAGGTGCTGTGCATGTTGCAATCCAGCAAACTGTATATCACCCGGAATGGCTTGCACTTGTTCTTGGAATAATGTTCTTGTTCTCGATTATCAACTTCTTCTATATCATAACAAGGAAAGCGGTTGTCAAACCATCGAGAAGCGAACTTACAACAGGTGTGGACACAGATTATTAACTATTTTTACATAATGTTAATAACACATACAATCTATATCTTATAGTAGTGATTCATTATGGTATGGCAAGATCCTTCCGAACCTTCTAAACCTGTGATTACAGAAACCTCTACCCAACCTGTATCACTTCCACCGATGGGTAGTTCGCTCCCTCCAATAAGTTCCTATGGTGCTCCCGGTCAAACGTGGAACAAAGAAACAATGGAACTTTTGGTTCAGATAGAAATACCAAAGCATATACTCGAACAGGGAAGAAATCAGCAATTGTTCGTCTGGTACAAGCAAGCACTCATGCAGTTACAATTTGGTAACTACACTGCAGCAGACCAACGCAAGATGATTAAAGCACTTCGATATATCATCTTCCTCTCACAGCAGGAAGGAAACGACCAGATTGTTTTTGAGGAACAACTTCTGTTTATCTCGAACATGATGATATCGAAAGGCAGAAGCGACAAACCAGATGGTATCCGTGAGAGGACTGCTTGGATCATGCAAATGATTAAAAATATCTTCCAGCAGGATGAAGCGAAAAGACCAGAGGAAAACAAGGGAACCTTTCATCTTCCCTTCATGAAATAGGAGAATTGAAAAATGGCAGATGTAGCAGCAGTTCCACAACAGGCAGAACAACAGATACAGATTTTCTTTAATGGGCAATTTGACCAAGTACTCATGGGTGCTCCCGTTTATTTTTGGGGAATGTTCCTATTGGGGATGATTGCAGTAATGGCAATGATGTGGTGGTTCTACCACCGATACTTCATCCTCGATAAAATATGGGGTTTTGTCACATGCTATAAGAATAAACAACCACTTGCACTTATCAGAACACGATTCAGGAAAGCATACTTCAAACCCCTTAAATACATCGCACAGATATTCTCTGATGAAGATACTCCTGATAAGTGGTATGCACCGGCACTCGAAACCAGTTCTAACCTCGAAGGTGTGAACCTTATCGAAGCTGTTGATTATTATGATTGGTTACAAGATCCAATCCTCAACCAAGCGATATTCGAATTAATCACCGAATGGAATATCCAGCATCCAGATGAGAAAATATTTGATCCTGTTCAGTTCCAGACGGTACTTGCAAGTGGAAGAATGGCGAATCTGTTTGAGGAGAAGAAGATATGGGAATACTCCAAAGGAAAGGTTCCAGTACCTGCATTCTTCTACGTTGATTTGAGTAAGATTGAACAGTATCTCCCAAGGCAACGCACCAGCGCCATGTTCGGTGGTTATACACAGCACATGGCAGATGATATGGGGAAAGGTGATAAACTCGATTGGAAGGGATATGTACTTCCAGTAATGGCATTGTGTACCCTTATGATTATCTGTGGTATCATTGCAGGGCTTCTTGCAACGGGGAAACTATAATTTTTTATAACTTTTTTGCAAAACATTAATCATATATGAAATATAATACTTACATATAATACCATGTTGGTGTTGTATGAGTTTAACAAAAGATGAGAAAACCCTTCTCACCGGTGCTGCATTAAGCGCTGGTGTATCTGGAATCGGAATCTACCAGCTCATTGCCGCAAATGCTGCAGCAACTCTCCCGTCGTATATCGGGATGATGATTACAGGAGCAATGCTATTCAATGCTGGTATTGCAGGGATTACTGCAATCGGTGCAATGTGGATGAACTATCAGGCGGTTCTCTAATGGGTTCTGATGATGGGGAAATCCAGACTGCTCCACCGGAGATAACATATTCTGATGGAGAAGTTGGAGATATTATGGTCTCCCTCCAGAACATCTATGCTCTCGACGACGCTATCTATAACCAGACACAACTTAATCGCCCTGAAACATTCATCAAGCCACTCAAAGACATGAGGAAGCGAATCGGCGATTACCTTACGCAGCTAACATCAAAAACCACTCCTGTTCAACAGGAACAAAAGTAATCCTTTTTTTGCAAAAATTTGCATAAGTTTGCATAAAGTTTATTACCACAGAATCCTACTATCTTCTTTATGCCACATCCAGCGTTTACAGGAGATGCGAGAGCAGCAGCATTCATCCAACGGGAATACGAACGGTTACATCAGGAGAACCTGTTTCATCCAGATCCTGCTTATAGCAGAGAACAAGCACACCAGATTGCCTTCCAGAGATTTCTGCAGGCAAGAGCACAAGGGAGAGTATGATGCCGCTAAAGAAAGGGGTTAAGAATATCGGTGCTAACATTGAGGAACTGATGAAGCATGGGAAACCGCAGAACCAAGCGATTGCAATATCATTGAGAGTTGCAGGAGTAAAGAAGAAATGACAACTACGATTACAACAAAGCAAATGGTAGAATGGAGAAAGATGGAAGCAGAGCATTCCAAGAGCAGAGCAACACAGGAACGAATTGTCATGCAACACGTGCATGAGTTTGGTACTGGATATTATCCAGCACTAAAGAAGATGGAAAAAGGATTAAAGAAGTAATTACTTTTTCAGCAGTGCTCCAGCAGCTCCCATTATACCAATGGCAGCACCGGTTGTTACTGCAACCTTTGTAACATCCAATACTGTGTCTGTTACTTTGTTCATCTGCGATCCCTGTGTAACCCTTTGCGCATGTGCATGTTGTGCGTGAGCAGGGTGTGATAGTTTCGTGTTCAGTGGAACCTTATATTTCTCACTCATACAAGATATCAATGCAGTAATAGATTATAATGTTTTGCAGAATATTTGCATAAATAACATATAATATACATTTTAGCATAATTTTTGCAAAAAGTTTATGTTATAGGAAAGATACTATCAACTATGGCACGTGAACCAGTTCCAACACGGAAAGTAGAAGTATCGCCATATGAACGCAGAGTACCTGTAAAGTATCACAAGCATACAGGAAGCAAGAAGAAATAAGATTAAAGTAAAAACTTTAATTATTTTCTTTTTGTTTTGTTTTTCAGAATTTATTAAAATATTTTGGAATATTCTAAAATTTCTAAAAGATTTAAAACTTTTGAAATTATTTTGTTATTTTGTTTTTGCATAAGTTTTGCAAAATGTTATTTGTAAGATATGTGATATATGTAATTTTTTGCAAAATCTTTGTACATAGGAAACTAACACACATAGGGACGTACACCCCCTCCCCCACCATACTTAAGAAGAAGTGAAGATCGGCATGTGCGGTTTCTGCGGTTGGTTCGCTGCGCTGCGGCAAAAAGAATAGGGACGTACGACCATTTTTAAAAATTTTATTTTGTTGTTATGTATTGTCCCTTTCTGCAGCGCTGCGGCATGATAGAATACAATAGGGACGTACGAACCTTTTTTTCAGCGCTCTAATAGATTGCAATAAAAAAAAACGCTCAAATCATTGTTAGATTCTATTCAGAAATAATACATAAGACCAATCTTGCAATACTTATATATACAATTAATTTTAAAATACTTTATTGTCAAATAATGAGTAGAGGTAAAAAACTACAAACCTATGACACGGTTTAATAATCACATCTCAATACCTCTATGATGTAAGCAAAATCCCTTAAACGATAATGTACAGTCTTTTTGACGGTTTAAAGGTTTTAAACCGAATGATAAAGAGTACGTAAAAAGATTAGGGATAAAAAGCGTTATGGAGTCTTATTATGTCTGATATGGTCGAAACAATGGGACTTGATACAAGCGTGCTTGGATCAAGTTGGCATGGTAAAGAGAATCCATTTAATGGATTAAAGACATCGCTTGAATGCATGAATGTATCTGGTATTAATTGGAGCGTTACACAATCAGATGTTGTTGTCAATGGTGAAATTGTTCCGGGTATGAAAGCGAACGTCCGATCGTCTGATGGTGTTGTATTAGGTGTTGTATCTGATGTATATACACCGATACAAAATCATGAAGCGTTTAGTTTCGTGGATTCTATCATAGGTAACGATGGAGCAAAATTCAATTCTGCTGGTTGTCTGTATAACAAATACACACGTCCGTCAAGAATATGGATAAGCGCTGAACTAAAACCTATGTCCCTCATGGGTGATACAATCAAGAATTATCTTGTATTTAGTCACTCTCATGATGGTTTAAACGCTGTAAAATGTTTTGTAACGCCGGTACGAGTTGTTTGTAATAATACACTCACATTAGCATCTGATACTACCAAACGATCTTGGAGCTGCAAACATACCGGTAATGTTACCGACAAACTGCAATCTGCGCAGCAAACATTACAACTCTATAATGAGTATATCGCTGCAGTACCCGTAATCGCTGAAAAACTAAATTCTATCAATCTCTACGATATAGAAATCGTTCAATTGTTAGAAGAATTATTCCCGGACGATGGAACGAACGGTAAAACCCGGATCGCTCATAATGCATCAATCATGAGAGAAGATATCCTTAAAGTGTATAATTTCAAGGATGATATTAAACGCTTTAATGGTACGGCATGGGGAATGTATCAAGCGATTACGGATGTAATCGAACACAGATCGGCGTTTAGACAAACATCGACCAGCGATCTAAATCGTTCGTTCAAAGTAATTGAGGGACATCCGATCACACAGCGTGCTCAAAAAATGCTCATGAGCATCACGGCATAAAAATGAGAGTAACAACTTTTTATTTTTCCCTTATTCTAATAATCATTTTAGAAATAGGGATAATATGGGTTTTAAGGGTGATAACATGAGCGATCTAATAGATTGCATGATGGTTAATGAATTAAAACGCAAACTGGTAGAAGAAAAAGAACAAACCGAGATTAAAAACGCTCTATTAAAGTATATGGCGTTTTTAGTCGATAATGGGTATTGTACCACATCTGCGGATATCTCTAAAGAATTGTGCCGAATAACCATAAAAACCCTTATGGTGTTCGTTAAAAATGGTTTAAAAGTGAGAACATGAATCCAGAGAAAAAGAATCCAGATACTTTCGTGGCAATATGTTTACGCTGTGGCATGGCGTTAAAAATCCACGAAATAAGCGTACAGATTGACGGACAAACAATAGACTTTAATGAGCACATCGCAATACAAAACACCAATTATAATCTCTGCTGTGAGTGCTCGGATGTTGTAAAGTCTTATCTTGAAAAAGGTATTAAAGCCGGTATTGAGCGCAGAAAAACACTTTCTTTATCATTAGAAGAACTGGATTTAAAGCCGGTTGTTATCGGTTCTTAAATCCAGTCTTTTTTTATCGATTTTTTTCCATTGGAAATACCACTATTTCCACTAACACTTGGTAGTGTCAAGCATATGGTAGTATTTCCACTGCAGAAATAAATCTATATTGTAGTCTATTCTTTAAAATACCTTCAAAATAAACCAATTTAACTATCTTTAAATACTCTTAAAAGAACCGTTGATCATTATGTTTGGGACTCCGGCAAACACAATACTATCTTCTAATAATACCCGGACATCTGAAGAACCACTTAACCACTATTTCCAATGGAGTATATTTAAAAACAATCTATTTTTCTTATTTTCCCAATATTTCCCAATAATACTTTATTATAATCTATTATATCCCATATTCAATTTTAACTTTTTCGGTTTTTTACCTTTTTGCAAAAATGAGCAAAATTAAGCATAAATACCTTATTTCACTATAATAAGACTGTATAATCGTTATTTGATTTTTTTAAATTATACCTTTTTGCAAAAATGAGCAAAAAGTTGTAAAATAGAAAAAGGGATTGATAGGAATTATGTGAATGTATAACCGCACTCTTTACAATGATATTGTTGTTTGATATTTTCTTTATTGTTCTTTTTTGATAGAACCTTTATTCCGGCTTTTACAACTTTATCACCGTTGCATCTTTTACAATTCATATCTCACCCATTAATTCCTCATATGCTCTTACTGCAGTATCATAATTATAATTGAATGGATAATGGGTTAAATGAGACAATATCGCAGATTGCAAGAATCTTTTATTTTTCCAATCTTGTACATCAGATGTTAAATACAGAACATCTTTCTTACATTTTTCAAGTTCAATTAAATCCATTATTTCCCTCATGTTTTCTTTCTGATATTTGTTTATTTTTTGTAAGCTCAAATATCGCATATCGTTTTTCATTGTAATCTATGTTTGAATAACACAGCATACACTCTTTACATTTGCCATGACAATATGCGATATTTTCATCAGGAAAGTTATCAAGCATTTCCATGATATCGGTTCTCATTTTTTCCCTGTCATCATAAACGTTAAACGTGTGTTGTATCCGATCATCACATGTTCGTGGCAAAATATACCTGTTTAGAAATAAACACGATTGTACAACCTTAAATAACGGTGTTTTTATCGATGAAAATAACAACTCTGGTCTTTTAGTCCATAGTGTAATAGGGATTCTTGGATCAATCTCATAGGCAATATTCTGCAGGTTCTCACAGTGGATATCATTGATTAATTCCCCAATGGAATTAAACCTGATACCGTACAATGTTCTTTTTCCATTGATATGTTTTTCAATCTGTTTACATTCATAAGAAGATAATATTCTTTTAGATAGAACATCGGTGTTAAACCGATATGCTTTTTCTGCAAGTGGATAGTGCTTAAGGATTCTTTTACTATAACACTGACTACAGATCATATTGGTATTCAGCATCATTTTGTTGCAATATTGCCCCGGTGATACATTGATTGAGAGAAATCCCGATAGTTTGTATTTCGGCGAATGATGTGTTATTTTTATTGGTAAAATATCGGCGCTCATTTTAACACCGTATTTTTATTGCAATGTATTACCTCTATTGTTCTGTATATCTGTCTTTCAGTATCTATTACTTCTTTTATTTCAATGGTCTTTTTTGTGAGATTTAATTCATAGAGGTATTCGATATCAGGGTGAATACCTGTAGCCGGTTCGTACGAACCACATTTCCACTCCATACCGGAATAAGACTTATTGGATTCTTTTTCTGGTATTGTAATATCTTTTTTTGTGTGATATAACCCACCACCGGCATATACTTTTTCGTATTCTTTAGCGCCAATAAGGATTAACCATCCTGCAGATTGTTCTACATTATCCCGTATCCGTCCGGTACAAACATACAACATAAATTTCTTTAATGTTGGTAATGTCCCTTTCGGATATCCATCAGAGTGACGATAAAAAATAAGAGAATCATTAAATATTTCATCCCTGATTATAATGTTCGCTCTTGTGCTCATCGCAATCAGATCCTATAGTAGTATCTATTTCCATCAGGAGATGTACTGAAATCAAGCATAATATCTTTACCGGTACTTTTTTCTTTACCGCAGAATATTCCATATGAGAATCCATTACAAGTAAATAATTCCCGGACATCATCATTAGAATAAAGTATTCGTCCGTTCTTTTTCATGGAGTCAAGCCAATCACTTTCTGATTGTATCGATCCCTCAATAATATCTCCGAGTATCCAATAGTTCAATGGAGAATCGAGCTCCACATGATGTCCCGGACATTCAAAACCATTCTTTCTTTTTGAAAGATGTTGGATAAATTGTTCTTTTGTCATCGTCCCGATATCCATTTTAAAGGATTCTCCACACTTTTTACATGTTATTTTACACAGCATTTTAATCACCTTTTTTGACGTTAAAATTTACACTACCATTAGAATAATTAAATGACAATACTATATTGTGATTGCAATCACATCGGATAGAACCAAACATAGTAGTATCATGAATCGATCCACAAACCGGACAATAGAATGTTATATGATTGTTTTTGATCTCCATGATTTCACCCTAAAAATTATTTGAGATAATAGGGTATTTTATTAAAGATATTGAGAGTGTTTATCTCAAATATACCTTTAACCGGGTACCCTGATTTTGTCATCTGTACATCTTCAGCAAGCGCAGCATCCACATTAAAGAGTAGTGCGGCATGAGCTTTACCATTCCCAATTGTTTGATCTCCACAAACTACCAGATACATTTTGATATCGGGTATTTGTCCGAGATTAACCTTTTTTGTTTTTGGCATGTCATCACCTGAAAAATTAAATAATGGGTGATAATGTAATCTCTATATCATCACCCTGTTTAACGGCGCTTATCACTTTATATCGCTCATTAAACATGTTCGTCAATACCTGCCCTTTTTTTGGTATCGGAGTATCAAACCGGCTCCAATAGAGTACACGGGTATTATCCGCTTTTTCTTCAGTCAATGCTTTTTTCATTCTTTTAATTCCTATCAGTTCAATCCCTTTGAACTGACTAACTAACTATATGACTCAATAGTATTTATAACTTATCCCTTACATAAGTGGTATCATATGTGTAATTGGTTATCATGCAATAAAGTATTCATGAAAATACATTATTGTAAAGTATTGATATCTGATAGATTAAAGCAAACTATTTCCGCACTATATTTTTATTGCAATGTATCATCACAAAATAAATTAAAGGTGAATAATACATGACAACACCAGATGAAAAAAGATACATCCCTGTTTATCATCCTTTTACTTATCAGTGGATCGGAATGCATGAAATGAAGAAGAAAGAAAAGAGGAGCCGGATTTTATGAAATTTGCAAAAATGAGCAAAACTTTGCAAACATATAATCGGTATCTATTTCCAACGTTAGAAATTTTGCAAAAATCTGCAAAAAATATATCGGAGACATCATGAGTGCAAAGAAAAGTTCAAGAATGCCAACACCGAAAGAACGTGGAACGCTTACAAGAATTTATGGCGATGAAAGCAACTGGCTTGGCGTTGCAACTTCAGCACCGAAGATTCGACGGACACAAAATTTGCAAAAATCTGCAAAAAGATAATTGCGCTACCAAACTATACTTAAACCACAAACTTTATCATCTTACATATCTTACATATAATTGTGGCAGGAGTTTCTTGCACTTTCTCTTGTCCACGTCATGTCTATGTCCGTCCAAATCGATCCGTTGAAATCAAAAGCATCTCTCCGTATTGTCTTCCTATCAGAAAAGAATCCCTAACATATCAACTCCCGCAATCTTTTTTTACAAACATTTATTATCTTATATACACTACATATATTCATGAGTCGAAGCATCACTATAACTCTCCCTAACAATGTATTTGATGCATTGGATATGAAGATGGGATTCCTTGAGGCAACAAAGGTTCCCGGTGTAACAGTAAGCAAGAGCGATTATGTCACTGATGCAATCAGGGACAAACTAACAAAAGACGGGAATAAGGAGATTATTGATACCCTCAATAGTTTCTAACAATCTTTTCTCTTTTCCTATTTCCGCTATTAAAGGCAGAAAGTAATTCAAAATCGATAAGTTTAATACCTCTCTTGGCAATATAATTCCTAACCAAAACTGGAAGTGGAAAAATGCCTCAATTCTGTGATTGTGGTCACTTGATGGATCTGTACACAACATATCATGCTGCGGTATCAAAGAAGCACCATTTAAGAAAGGTGTTCAAATGTCCATTCTGTAAAGCGGAGAGAACAACCAATGGTAGAGGGGTTGCTGTTGGATGAAAAAAATTACAATTAGAATCCGGTATGATGATCTTAAACACCTATATTGTAATTATACCTGTCTTACCGGATGCAAGAAATGCGACAGACTTTACAAACTACTTAAGGGAACACTTGAAGAAAACAGGGAACCGGGAGATAAGGAAGAATTATGATTGAAGGAAAGTATCGTTGGACTTGCCCAATTTGCAAAAAGTCATTTGGTAAGGATACACCACAAGGGCTTGGGATTACAAAATCAAATCACATGAGAAAACATACAACTGTTTTGAGGATACCATGACCGAGAAATACACTGTTGGAAAGGATGCACTCACACCAAAAGAGTACACCAGTCTATGTGATGCGTGTGATAGTCTTGTAGATGAAGTTCTCTTGAAATTCACGGTATCAACCGGTATGCGTAGAGAAGATGTTGTCAATGTCGAATGGCAGAATATTGACCTTCTCTCTGGTGCAGTAACCTTTTCAGAAAAAAAGAAAAGGGGGAGGATACGCACGATACACATAGGAGAGAAGCTGCGGATGCTTCTGATAAAGTATCGTAAGACTTGTAAGTCGAATCAGAAGTTTCTCTTTGATTTCTGCGGAAGGACTGCTTATAATAAACTACAGCGACTCTGCGATATCGCAGGGATTCGTCGCAGACCATTCCATGCGTTGAGAGCAACAAGTGTTAAACGGTGTCAGGCAACTGGTTGGACACCGGAGCAGGTTTGTGAGCTTACAGGAGATTCTTTAAGAGTTGTTCAGGAACACTATGCAACGCCATCCAGTAGTGAGATGAGGGAAGTTGCACTTGAGAGGGAAATAGTATGATTACAAAACACGATAAACGATGTGGAACATGTGGATATTATGATTCTATGGTATTGTCATGTCCTCACTGGTGCAGATCGGAAGGAACATTCATATCACAATCAGCAATCCACTGGATTTCAAGGGTTGGTTGTGGTTCGTGGACAGGGAGACAATAATGTCACTCAAAGATGATCTATCAGGAGAATGGAAAACCTGCAGGTGCTGCAAAGGTATTGGCACACAAACAGATTTCAAGGGACTTACAAGAATCTGTCCATGCTGCCAAGGAACGGGATACGAACGCAAAAATAAACAGTGGGATGGTATCTTCTAATACAAAGAAACCATAGGGAATATTATGAACAATAAAGAATCGCTATTACGACTATTCCAGAATACCACTGGAAAGACAATTCATGTACCGAAAGTAGAACCTTCAGCAATTCAACTTGTTGGATATCAATATCCGAGATGCAATAGATTTCAATTAAGATATAAGGAGTAGTATGATTCCGCACGATGCATTTTGTACAATCAAGCAGGTCAGATGCAGGCACTGTTCAATGGCGACTTACACTCACATCAAACGTGAAGGTCACATTCTCGACAAGAACTTCAAGAAGCATACCGAGAAAATTGAACTTGGTTTATTCTGTAACAATGTATCTGCATGGATAGATAAGATGAAAGTATGCCCGAAAGATACTGCTATATTATTAAAGGATATACCTGAAAAAGAACTTGAGAATAAACATAAATTGATGTTAAGATTTTGGAAGAAAGGTGGGATCGATGTATCAAAACTTTAAACCACATTTGATTTGCAATCATGGGAACAGAAAATGCGATGATCGTATCGCAATTCTGCATCAGAATAATGGTCTATTGCATCTGGATTTCTGCTGCAAAGAAGATACCAGTGTACCTGATAATATCAGGATGCCGATTCGATGGTGTGAATTAGAACAGGTAGAGCGGTGAGATAATGGGATTTGGGCATTTGGGACGGATGAAATCCGCAGACAAACGTAAACCAAAAGGAGATACCATCTCTGAAGAAACCGCATACCACTATGCTTCAAAATGCAGGGTTCAATTGAGAAAACACCATGAAGAAATGAAAGATGATCCCGAACGTTTAACAACAGAATTTCTTGCAAGAATCTGCAGGTGCGAGTGCAGGGCATTACGAGATGATGATAATGAAGCTGACAGAATACATTAAAAAAGGGTATGGAAGAACGAATAATTCCTGTGGGAAAAATCAGGGTTCTGGAGTAATAAATAACCCAACCGGAAAGAAGAATTGTGGAATTGCAAGAGGAACAAGAAGAAACATCCCCGAAAAAGAGGAATGGATATGGAACGTAAAGACGAACTCGAAGGATTAAAGAACTTTTGCAAAAACACAAAAGTTGTAATCACCGAACTTTATACAATGGTGCAGAATGCAGGATACGAACATAAGATTGAGGATTGCAACTGGCGCTTCGGTGACATGAGTGTGATGCTTGATGAGATAATCGAACTGGTTGATAAGGAGATGAAATCATGACACACACATCAGAATTAGCATCCGAAGAAATAGTAATTTTCTTTGGTACTATAATTTCTATCGAACTGGCAATTATAATGATGGTTCTGGTGATAAAATGACCGGGAAACCACAACAGGGGTATATCATTACTGCGGAAGAATTTGCCGAATTAACAAGATTGTATGCGGGACGTATTAATAGTAAAAATGTTGGTAGAATCCCTGCAATCTTCAATTCGATTCGTTCCCATCCCTACCAGAGCGAGCGGGATTATGAAAACTGCCCGGATAGACAGACACACGAAAACAATCTTTTTGCATGTTATCGAGATGAGTTCCATCATAGTTGTTCGTATGTTAGGCAAGAGGGGAAATGCCCACGAAATAAGAACGAGCGGGAGAAGGTGCTGGATGAACTGATATTTTGGCTTGACAATCAAGTACCAACAAAAGATTTGGAACACCCTTTCTATGAATGCAAAACACGAACAAAAATGAAGATAGCAGAACTCCGGCAGGCAGGTGAACCATGAGATACCAAAAAATCTGTACCCCATGCTGTATCTTCTCAACATGCAAGAGGAAATACACACTAACAAAGAATGAATGCTACTGCAGACCACGAATGCTTCCGAGGGAACTCAAACCAACAATTTCATTGCAACGTATTCAGCATGAGGAGCATATGCTGCGGTTATCAGCAATCGAAAATGGTGGTGGATAATGCAATATAATACAGACAGGGAATTTATGAAATTCTTATTCATAGTCTTGTCTGTATTAACATTTACTCTCCCGATTTTAATCAAACGAGGAATGCTTTAACACTCAACCAATCTAATCAAGATATAAAATCTTTTATAGTATAACGCCGAACATAATAAATGTCAGGATGTCGTCAGCCATTCTTGCCCAAGTACTGCCCGTACTTGTTTGATGGGGTTTAACAGCATTTATCCCCATCATCATTTCCTTACTTTTCATAAGACAAGTAGTATCTATTTTACGTCGTAAAAATCAATACACATGATTTTTATACTTGTAAAACATATTGCCTGTTACACTGTTTCACGCACCAATCAATGATAGATAAAAATTCATTGAACTTACGGGCTGTACTTGGGCTGGAAATAGTCTGGAACTGATATCATGACAAAAGAAACGCCAATCGACATTAATGATATCCCTGATAGTGATGTCGGGGAACCAGTTGAGCTATACGAACTTTCTCTTGAACAGGTTTTATCAACGCCTGTCATTCTTGATTCTGCAACGAGGCAACGAATAAGAGTGCAGGATTTTATCGATGATGGTAAGTTTTCTGTATGCACGTCGTATCTTGCGCAGCAATCCGGTCAAAATTACACTACTATTCTTGCAACAGCAATCGTTCATGGACTCTCTATTTTCCAGCACGAGCATGAAGATGTTTTAGAGGAGATGGAGTTGCTCAATTCTGATATGCTTTTCAACAACTATCAAATCTTCAATAAAATGTACCAGAACTTCAAACCGTCTGTTGAGTGGGGTAAACCAACAAAATTAATATGGTGTGATCCACAAACACATGATCTCGTTTCTCACTATGCATCCATTTTAAGATTGACTTGTGGACAACTTGGAACAGCACTCTTATGTATGTCATATGCAGAATCTACACTGCTACCAGCATATATTACAAAGGAATGTGTGGACAAAGTTAATCTGTTCAATATTGCCTGTAATATCTGTTTAGACAATTTAAAACGTCTAAAATACTAAAATCTCAATTTTCAAGGAACACAGGAACTTGAGAACTTGAGAACGCTGGAACATAGGAACATAGGAACTTGAGAACAAAATAACACCCTGTTCACAGTACTATATTATAGACCACCCCCACCCCAAAAAACATATACCATCACAAACATACATAAGATATATCATTGGAGTTACCCATGTCAGATTATGGAGCATTGATTTCAACCATTCACGAACTGTATAATAGGAAAGAGGTTGTTGAACTTCTTCCACCAGTTCAGGATTTCCCTTTCCCGTCGATGTATGCAGGACAGAAGAAGGCACTCGATGAGTTAGCAGGGTTAAAGAGTTCACTTCTATGCAGTCATACGGGTTCCGGTAAAACTGCAGTATTCACGACTGCAACAAGGAATGAAGCAACGATAATCATCGAACCGAGGAAGTTCCTGCAGAAACAAGTATCGCATCTCTTTAAGGATTTCGTCTTGTATGGGAGAAGGGAATACAGGTGTAAACATGCAGCACACGCAGGGATAGCACCATGCATGCAGAAAACTAAATGCACCGATACCTATTACATAGACGAGTGCGAGGACTATAAACCATCATGTAAAGCAAAACCCTGTAAAGTGTTCCTGTCAGGTGATAAAATATACCAGTATCCGTGTCCGGGTTGTGAATACATTGCTGCACAGAATTATGCGATGCAGGTTCTTGCACGAAATGGTACAGTAATCTGCAACTTCGGGAATTTCTGGAATTTATTGAAAAGTGCAACTACTGTTGTTGTTGATGAAGCAGATTTGTTTTTCAAAGAAATCTCTGCACCGCAGGTACTTTACACTGCGGGTGGGCTTACAGAGATATCCAAGATGCTTACAGCAGAAATTCACGACAAAGAAGAAAAACTAAAAACCTCTGATAGAAACTCACATTACAAAATCCAGAACGATTTGTATAAATTACAGTTCCTCTATGCGAATAGTGATTTGTGCTTCAGTTATATCAAAACTGACAGAAAGACAAAGAAAGATAAGATTTACGTTGAAGTTAATCCGATGAACACTTCTATCCTAAAAGATAAATTATTCCAAGGTAAACGGGTTTTGATTGTAACTGCGACTCCAACGAATTTTAATCTTCCATCCATATCTTATTCAGTCTGGCAGCGATGTGGAATTTATTATGTCCCACAAGGAAAATTAACGAGTAGAGAACTTAACCTGCGACCTTACCTTCTCGACCATGCTGCAACGTTTGTCGAAGGTATGAGTAATATCTTTGAAGGTATCTATGGGAGCAAGAAATTTGTTGTCCATTGCGGTAACATTGGAAACCATGCAACAAAGATAAATGAATTGCTCGATCCAAAGAAATGCACTCTCCATGAAGCAGGGAACCTTATGGGAACGATTGATAACTTTATGGATTCCGATAAGAGGTATCTATTGGTGGCATCGGCAGAATATGGTGCTGACTTTACGTGGTGCAACTGCCAGTTTGTATTGAAGTTCCCCTATGCAAATTATGATGAACGGATGAAAGCACTTGAGAGAAGTGTTGGGAAAGCCAAGTTCAAAGAGCTCTATACTGGAGATGCTATCAGCAGACTCATACAGCAATGCGGTAGAGTCGGGCGTGGTGCTGGTTCTTTTGGCTGTACGTTCATTCTTGATGCAAAGTTCAGGGAAATATACCAACAGTATTCTGGAGTGTTTCCTGATTGGTTTAAAGCGAGGTTGCATTCCGGGACATTTTAATTCTAATCTATTTTCAAACTTCAAACCGATACCTTTATCTATTAATCCATCCATCTATAATTATGGCATCTACTACGTTGTCATTCCAACTCAATTCAGAGAGGTTAGATGAGTTATCAAAACTCCAGAAAGCCCGGAAACGGACTACTCTCTCAATTGACCAGTTCGCAAAGGAATTGGTCTGCGAGTCATTAGACGCTGAAAAGAAGGTGAAGTCTGCATGAAGAAGTTCAAAGTCACTTACAAACCAACTCCCCAACGCATCTTCATCGTTGAAGCAGAGAACATTCCTCAAGCAATTACCAGAGCAGAGATGCGAAGGAAGGAACAGTTCGATGCACTCGCAAACGAAGTATCGGCAATTGAATACAAAGAACCACAGAAGGTAATCTGAAATGGCAAAAGAAGCAAAAGACGAAGGCGAAGTAGTCCAGCAGACATTCGACTGGACGAAGGATGAGTATGGTGGAGAAGTCCAAGAGGGAGTCAAGTTCGATCCAGAACAGGAATACACCCTCGAACTCGTTGAGGTATCGGGGAAGACTATTACCTCTAATGGCAAGCAGTTCAACATCATTGAAACCCAATGGGCAGAGGAAACGTCAGATGTCAAACTGAAACAGTCTTTCTTTACCGGGCGCCAGACTATCAACGTTGAGAAGCCAGAGAAATCATCTCCTGCAATCGTCCTCGCAAATGCACTCGGAATAAAAGTCGGTGTCGGTGACAAGTTCCATGTCAAGCAGATACTCAAGATGGGCATGAAGATCAAGGCGCATATCGTCCCGCAGAAGAACAAGAAGGGAGAGGAAACCGGATTCTCCGTCATTGACCTTTCAACCGCACGAAAAGCAAGTGGTGGCAAGGCACAGAAGAAACTCGATGCCGATCCAAAAGATATCGTGAAGTACCAGACTGAAATCTCCGGTGGCAAATATTCCACCAAAGAGAAGTTCATCGGGAACCTCGCACAAACTGGCAGGGCATCCGAAATCGCACCATTCCTCGCACTATGTGAGGAAGGACTGATTACCTTCGGGTGATTACCATTACCCTCTTTTTAACGTATGGAAATCCGGGTGACGGAAAAACCACGCAACACTTATCTCTCTGTAAATGTTTGCAGGATTCTATTTATCTTGTGCTTGAACGGAAAGATGAAGAACTCCTCGAAAGGAAAGGAGAAGGGGTTGTTTTTAAAGTTATTGAACAGTTTGATGAAGATTTCATGGAAGATCCTATTGCTACACTGGATAACCTCAACAGGCAATTCCGTGAGATAATGAACGGTGGAAAATACAAGAATATCTTCGTCGATGGGGTATCTGATATTCGTGGGTTCGCCATGAAAGAGTGGATACACAATGATAACCGTGCAAGGAAAGTGGAAGGGCTTAAACCACGCACATCAATACTTGGCGAGAATCTTTCTGCATGGTCTGCAATTAATGACAGGACGAAGAATATCATCAGACCACTTGTTAATTGGGCTACAGTAAAGCGAACCAACGTATTCTTCACGGCACAGATGAAAGACAATTACATCAACAATAAGAAGGTAGGTCAGGCAATTAACATCGGGGAATGGCTTGAGTATGATGTTGATGTCAAATGCCATCTCTATCGTGATAAGGAAGGGGATTTCATGGCATCGTTCGTGAAGGTTCCCGGATGGGCAAACGAATGTGAGAACGATGTTCCAATCACAAGGGATGCATTCATCGCACTGCTTGCAGAAAGAGGGTTGATACGATGAAGGAGATATATAAACTCGACAAACTCCGGTACTCATCGAATGGGTATGTAACCCTTACTGTAAGAGCACTTCCCGATGATATGGATAAAGTATTGAATTTCATTGCACACGAGATGGTGATAAAAAATGACAGCGAAGCAAGATCCTGTTGAACTTGGTTCAACCTTCCTCATCAACCAGTGCGTCCAGAGTGCATACTCCTTTGAAGATTATTGCAACAAAGTAATGCGATTGTCAAGGGTTAAGTTGAAGCGGATGAATGCCAATCTAAAACCAGTGGAGTAATTATGACCACAGCAGAAGAAAACTTAACAATTAAGATTGAACCACCAGAGATACCGAAAGCATCATGGTTAATCAGGAAATGTGTTGCTGGAGTATCAAAGGATGAAGTACTCACTACCATCACCGATATCGATTTGTTCATCGAGATACTTGAGAGCAATCTATCAGCACTCGAAACCTACAAGAAAGTATTGCTGAACAGGGCATTGAACGAGGGTATCAAAGAAGACTATGGTGCAGTTCTGATTGAGATACCGGGAAAGAAATTGCGGAATCCCATCACTGATATCCAGCACTTCCAAACCACGTTCCCTGAAGGATACCGGGCAATACGGGAACAACAGAAAATCGATATCGATGAGGAATATCGCAGGGACATCCTTAACCTGAACATCTCTACAATCCCTCTCACCCTCGCAGACAAGAAGGTTGGAAAGGATGTTGTAACAGAGTTTGTCGGATACAGACCACAGGAAGTAAAGATTGTTGTACAAAGAAAGCAGGGCATGAAGAAGGAGTTGCTTGGATGACAAAGTTATCTACAATCAATAGTGCTCATCTTTCGGAAGGGAGGGTATTTCATCTCGATGAAGTGCAGGTAGATCGGCACCTCTCTCCACAACGATACTGGCTAACTCTTGGAGCTGTCGGGCTTACCTGCGGTGGTCATTTCGTCCGTGATGATATCATCAACATCAGGAACCTTTGCACTAAAGTATTGGGTGAAGAATGAATGATGGAATCATCATCATAGACACCAGAGAGCAGAAGCGGGAATATATTCAGAAGTACCTTCAGGATATCGGTGGGATTAATACGGCAATCTCATGCCTTACTCATGGAGCCGACTACATGATTATCAATGGGAATCAGTCGATTGGTGTTCAGAGAAAAACATCTGATGAAATATTCCAGCAGATGCATGCAATACAAACCGATATCATCCCTGCATTACAGGAACTAACAGATGCACCAGTACTTCTCATAGAAGAACAATTCCATGTCGATAGGAATGGGCATATGTATCGTCGCATGAATGGGTTCCTGCACGAAGTCGGGCTTACTGCAACATCATATTATAATTTTATTAATAGCATCCGTCTTCTCGGATGTGAAGTTGTTTGTACCCGCAATCTCGAACAATCTATCTGGTGGATGGCAAGTACATTTTTCTACATCGGTAAAGAACATTACCCGAAACAGAAGAAAGGTCATAATCATTCAATGCAGGCAGTTGGTGCTCTCTGCTGCATAAATAACTTTGGAATCACATCAACAAAGAAACTTCTAAAAGATTACACGATTAAAGAACTTATGCTGATGGATGATAAAGAATTGAGAAAGTTGCTCAATGCCAATCAGTTTATAAATTTCTGTAAAGTCCGTGATGCAAAGGTGATTAATTAAATGTTAGAGAAATTTACATTCGACAGTGATGCTGACGCAAACAAGTTCTTCCGGGAGAATCCGTATATTTTTCTTGTAAAGTTTGTTGTCAATGGGAACAAGCAGCATTACATAATTACAAGGAACAGGAACCTCGGAGAACGAGTGCATCTTAAAACCGAATTTACAACACAGAATGGTGGTGGTGTAAGAAATGGTTGAAGTTGTAAATATGAATACATGCGAACCAGCGTGGGGACAGCCGGGTGATGTTCGTATCGACAGGGCGACCAAATGGGGAAATCCATTCCTGATAAAGCATGAGTCGGATCGTGATTGGGTATGCGAGCAATATGAAGCATACTTCCCTGCGTTCTGTAAGCGACAGCATATAAGCATTGTAGAGATTGCCAATGCCAAACGTCTTGGTTGCTGGTGCAAGCCAAAGCGATGTCATGGTGATTACCTTAAGAAATTAATTGATGAACTGAACAGGGGTGAAGGTAATGTCTGAAAAGAAACCTGATGCTGCACTACGTGAGAAGATTAAACGTCGTGGAGAAAAAGCATTGTCAAAACGACCAGCACTTACCCCAAGCCAGAAGCGGAGCGAAAACATCAGGAAGAAACTTCGCAATAAGGATGGAAAGAAATGCCCAATTGATTTTATTGAACCGGTGGTGTTAAAGGATGAATAGACAAGAAGAAAAAGATGATAGTTATAATCACACATCGTGCCATGCCTGTATAATCTGCAAGTGTGGAAAACGGGTTTGGTATGGTTGCGGGAAAAAGCAGACAACAAGACCAATCTATTGTAAGAGCTGCACAGCAATTGAA